>JGI26540J51217_10002673_pt1 | contig 11112 bp, 10 predicted proteins | sample ThiBio_1000_plan_2_FD_51217 | JGI IMG/M metagenome (IMG submission 51217)
TTTTTTTTTGTTCATGCTTTTCATTTAGCGTCAAGAAAATAAATGATTTTTTTTCTTCTTTCAACAAAAAAGCTCTTGACGAAAAGATTGTATAGTGCTTGGATTCAATCGTCTTTTTGTCGAATGGTATGTTCGTTTTTTTTTCTCAGTAATTATCAAACAACATCTCAACTGTCTCGTTTCTCTTTTAGTTTGCTTATTTCTCCTTCTTCTTCTATCTAAACACGAGATTAATCTTTCCGATCGAAGCCAAGAACAAATGAAAAATAATTTGGTATTTTGTTTTTTTTTTTATTTAATGGATATGCATTTGTATCCAATCAATTGTACGTGTGTAATAATTTGTTTTTCGAACGTGTCTATCTTTACTTGAAATATCTTTTGTGTGTATTTTTTTTTCATAATTCAAAATATATTCGTGCTTTGTCAATAAGTCCTTGTGTCTACTAGTCACGACCTTGAGATTTCTTTAAATGGCATTTACAGTTGGTAACACTATCAATGCTCGATTATCCTCTTCTGATGGCTTTCGATAGACATTGTTTCGCCATCGATAATGATCAACTATAGATTTTATTTCTTTTTCTTGAGTTTTTACCGAACAAATAATGACATCATTTGGTTTCGATTACCATATTTCAAGGCGTATGTATATACTTCGAACTAAACGACGACCCATCTGTTACATTCGAGTTCGTTCGTGTCTTTTGTTGCATACAAACAATTCGACCTAAACAAATAAGAAAGATTGTCTTGCTCTCTCTCTGTTTCTCTTCGTCATTCTTCTCCGCTTTTCTTTTGTCATTTTACTGAGAAAATCTTATGGATGTGGCATCATAAAATAAAATTCAGCTGGATTTTATTCGTGATTTTTTATTTAATTAAATTTACAAGTAAGAACAAAAGTGAAAAAGAAAAAGAGAGAGGAAAAAACATTTTTGACTAGTTGGTGGAGAACATCAACGACGTTTATTGAAATATTTACTTGATGAAAGCAATCATAATCCATTGGAAAGACCGGTTTATAATGATTCACATAGTTTAACTGTAACAATGAATTTAGCACTTCAACAAATAATTGATTTCGTGAGTAATCAAATGCGAGAAAGAAAACAACATGTCAAATGGATTTCTAATTGAATAGGATGAAAAAAATGAAATTCTCGTTACAAGTGGCTGGGTCGTACTTGTATGTTATTAATATCGAATTGATATTTTGTGTTTTTGTCAGAGTGCAAGTCTTATTTTATGATTCAGACTTGGCATGATTATAGTCTTCAATGGAAACCGGAAGATTTCGGAAATATTCAGACAATTCGAATTCCGAGTACACGTGTTTGGACACCGGATATTCTTCTTTATAATAGGTAAACGATTGATTTCGAATAAACACTTATTATTGTTGTTTATTCTCAGTGCTGATGATAATTTCGAAGGAACAATGAAAACTAATCTAGTTGTGCAAGCAAATGGAAGTATACTTTTTGCACCACCTGGCATATTCAAATCAATTTGTCCGTTCGATATAGCTTCGTTTCCGTTTGTAAATAGTTACTTTTTTTTCTTCGAAGAACTCAAATCAACTAGTTTTTGTTCTTGTTTTTTTTTTGGATGTTCAAAATTGTACATTAAAATTCGGCTCTTGGTCTTTTGATGAATCAGGTTTGATTTGACGAAAAACAGAAACAATGAACATGAGTTGATTTAGGCGTTAATTTGACTGTTGACGGTGATCATGGTCAACGTGATGCGTATGTTGAAAATGGCGAATGGGATTTAGAAGGTATTCGAATTGACTTTATATTTTAATAAATCTCAAATTTGTGNCATTATGAAAAATAGATTTCATAGCTTTTCGACAAGCTTTTGTCTACGAATGTTGTCCGACAGTCTATCCATTTGTATTATTTACTATTCAAATACGTCGACGAACGCTCTACTATGTGATTAATATAGTTGGTGAGATTTGACAGAAAANGAATGTCTGTTTGAAATCGGTTTTGGATTGTTTTTGTAGTTCCGTGTGTATTGATCAGTTTCATGACTGTTTTGGGATTTCTTTTACCACCGGACAGTGGAGAAAAGTTAACTTTACGTAAAGAAGTTCTCGTTGTTTTTTCTCGACTAAAGAAAATGTTGTTGTTGTTTGNTTNTTAAATTAGAAATAACNATTCTTCTTTCAATTGTCATGTTCAGTTTACTAATCTCAGGTATTATCCCAGCAAGTTCGACTGCTCTACCAACAATTGTCATGTATTTTACTACTGTTATGGGCATGTGTTCAATGTCAGTTGTTGCCACCGTTATCGTACTCGATTTGCATCATAAAAATGCGAAAAATCATACGATGCCAATGTGGGTAAGACATGGTCGATTTATTTTGTTGAATCCAAAATCTAATTTGTTTTTATCTGTCGAGATTCATGTATATATCAATCAATATTTAGCTTGGTTTCTTCGAATGAAACGTCCTGGACACGATCTTAGTTGGAAGGCTATTCGTCATCGACGTTTTCATCAAGCCGATCAACTTCATAATACCAAAATACCATCGACACCTTTACTCGAACATTCGTCGAAATCTTTACTAGCAAATATTCTTCATGCCGATGAACGATCGACAGCATATGCAAATTCATTGATTCATAATAATGAATTTGATACGACGAATTTCTATCGGTCAGATCTTCGAATGATTCTATCGGAATTAAAATTCATGACGGATTATGTTCGACGTGAAGAAGAAGAAGATGACGTATCTCAAGATTGGAAATTTTCAGCCATGGTTATCGATCGTTTATGTTTAGTTCTATTTACGATTCTAACGACTATATTTAGCTATTTGACACTTTTTTCTGCGCCAAATTTTTTCAAACTTCGATAAAAAAAGAGATTGTTTGTTATCTTTTAGCATGTATATAAAGCTTAAATATTTGTTTTATTTTTCATGAAAAAAAAAACAATGATAACTCATTTGAAAGAGTTTTAATGACTGATTGACGTGAAAACTCTCTCTGATTTTTTCATCTCTCATGAGAATATGAATGTAGTTCGGTTTTAATGAGTTAATATGGTTGATTTCTCTGAGCACAAAGTCAGTTAGTCATGTCGTTTTTTTCTCTGCCTCTCTCTCTCTCCTTTCAAGAGCATCAACATGTTGTTTTCCATTATCTCAGAGAAAAAAAAAGAAGGAAAAGCTCAAGAGTTACTTACTCATCGTGCGCCAATCGTTATTAAGAGAAATATTACAAAAAAAGAAACTACTAGACGAGAGTATATTCATTCCGTGCTGTTGCTTCAAGGCGTAAGTTAAGCGGTTTTCTTTTTATTTTCATCGATAGAAATTCGAGAACTATTTCTATGTCATCTTGTTTGTTGGTTTGATTTTCTTTTTTTTTTCGCCTCATGCAAATATCAATTCAAAAAACAAGCAAAACAGAATTTTGATTTGCGCTAAAAGAAGAAGAAGAGAAGTTTAAATCACTTAAGAAACGTAAAAAGAAAATGTGTAGGTGCAGAAAGAAAAACACTGTCAAGTCGTATAATGACTAATTCATATTTGCTTTTTAAAAAAGTCGTTTACTCGACGTTTTTTCTCTCTAGATTTAAAATTCACTATGCCACGCATTATTGATAATCTTATGCATTTTAATCGTGGTGATGAGGTGAGATGAAGACTAAATTTCAATTTGATTTTTTCTGTTCTCAAATCACTTTAATAGAACTCGACAATGAGTAGTCGTCGGGTAGGCACGTCAAACTAATATATTAACAGTTTTCTTTTACTATGACATACTAACCATATTGATTCCGGTCGAGTTCAATTGACTATTTATTTGTTTGATAGACGAGAAGACATTTTTTAGTGAGTTCTATTCTGTTTCTATTTAGACGATCAATTCATCGACTAAAATGGGTCTCGTCAATCTACGAGAAATTGTCGAAATAGCCGCTCATCGTTGGTATAAAGACAATGAAAAAGATTCAATGAAAGCTAGATGGGGAAAAACATACAATTGGAAAGAACTTATCAAAGAAATCGATTGGCGATCATTGAAGTTTGTTTATCACTTTCTTCTTCTTCTTCTTCTTCATTTCTCAATTAATGCCTATAGAGTCCGTCATGATCAAGTTATTTATACGGATCTTGATACACCAGGTACGCCGAAAAATCATATTCTCTTTCGTTCAACATTTCTCAACGATACCAATCGCGAACAAGAATATAATTTAAAAGCTGAACGTCGAACAGTTTCGACTTGTTCATTTTCAATCTTCGAAGGTTATACAACTGAACAATGTGTTTCACTTGAACTCGAAGTACCATTGCCTAAATGTGTACTCGAAGCAAGTACAGGTTTTCGTCGAGAATATACAATCGAACAATCTCGAGATAAACAAGTCGAAGAAGAACTAACATGGTCTGTTGAATCGAATATTAAAGTAGACCTTTCTTTTGTCTTGTAAAATTCTTTTTTTTTGACAATATTGTGAAATAGATTCCTGGTATGTCTCAAACAACGGCTGAGTTAATCGTTCAAGAAGATGAATATCGTGGTACATTCGAAATCAAATCATATTTCTACGGCGAAATTCGTGTGAAATTATTCAAAGATTCACAAGAAGTTCTTAGTTTAGAATTTGCCGATTTAGAAGATTTATTTCCACGTGATAAAGGCTTTCGAAAAGATGCAAATGGACTCTACCGTATTACACGTGGTGAATGTCGAGCTCGTTTTGGTGTTTCACAAAAAGTTGAATTACATGCTAAACCGCTGCCAGGTGCTGAATCGATTCTTCTTCGTAATCCAATTGATTCACAAAATAATTCAAGAAAAAACAGTCTAAGAGATCCGCATGCACAAGTACCTCAAGCGCCTGCTTCTGTACTTCGAGAATTAGTTAATGGCACGAGTATTTGACAGTATTTTATTTGTAGTTTGTATATCACAGAAATACATTTGAAAACAACAAAAAAAGAAATTGATCAAACACTAAGAATCGACAGATGTCAGTATCGAACGTTGAAAATCACAGAGGGTGTTTGAATCGAATTGCAAATTTAGCAACTAAAAATGTTTTTCCATTCGAAAAAAATCATTCGAGTTCAATAAGAAAACTGAATTTTATTTTGTTGGAACTAAATTTATTGATAAGATAGTAGAGTCACAGTTTTACCTTCGACATCCATCCAAAATTATTTGTTGTTTTTCGTTGGTCTCTATACATCAGTGAAAAAGACTTTTACACAAAATTGTTCATGANTTCTTTTTTTTNTTCTCGTTTTTAGATCAGAAATTTGTTTGTTCGTAATTAACATCTTAAAATGACAAAAAAACGTCGTAATAATGGTCGTAGCAAACACGGACGTGGTCGAGTTACCAATGTTAANTGTACAAATTGCCGACGTTTAGTACCAAAAGACAAGGCAATTAAAAAACTCATCATTCGTAATATCGTCGAACAAGCTGCCGTGAAAGATATTAGCGAAGCTAGTGTTTACGCTAAATACGTTCTACCGAAACTTTACTATAAATTACATTATTGTGTATCATGTGCTATTCACAGTAAAGTTGTTCGTAATCGATCACGAGAAGCACGTCGAATTCGTACGCCACTTTTGTAAGTCAACAACAAAAACGAAAACGACAAGGCAACTATTCGATTGATTTTAGACGACCACAACAAGCACGTCAACCAGGACAAACTGGTGGACAAGGTAATGCCGGTGGTCAACGTGGTGGAAATAAAGAAGCTCCACAACCAGCTAATATGCCAATTTCGAAAAGTATGATCATATGATTATGAAAATGAAGTTGTTGTTGATATATTTGACTTTTGTTTTTAGCATAAACAATGAACACACAACACAACATTCGAAATCAACACGGCTTGTCATCGAAAATCAATTGAATTTAGCCGTTTGATTTTTNTTTTTTCTGTTTTTTGTTTTTTTCCGGAAACGAAGAGAGAAAAAAAAACGTACGATGTTTTTTAAGATCTAATAAACGAAATCAAAGAAGAATATCGGATATGTAGAGACTGTTGATTTAACTTGAATAGAAGTGTGTTTGTTTACTTGATCGTTTTTAATTCTTGCATTATGAAAGAAAAAGAAAAATATTCGAAGAACAAAATTCAATGTTGTCGACGCCTTTTTTTCGTTTTTTTTTTGCTCCTTGTCGACATTTTCGTCAATGCAATTCTTACGTCGACATCGACCATCCGGTTTATATCTAATTCTTTTTCCTTGCGTATTAATCATTAGTCTAATCGTAACGTTTTATGAGCATAAAATTTTTAAAATCGAAAAAAATCTAACAATTATATCTCTTAAATCTTCGAATGCATATTTACGAGTTCAAATCGATTGGAAAACGACATCAGCTAAATGTCAACCGCTTGATAATCTTATTGTTTACATTCTTTCGAATGTCATGAATTTCGAACGACGAAAACTCATTCGTTCAACATGGGCAACGCCAATCGAAGGTACGTGTTACATATTCATTGTCGGCACTATTTCTGAACATCAATCGACTCAACTGCTGTTGAATAATGAAAAACAGCAATATCATGATATTGTTCAAATTGTACATAATGAATCTTATGCGAATGTGATTTATAAAGAACTAGCAGCACTTGAATGGACACGTCAATTCTATCCTTTTATACCGTATCTATTCAAAACTGATGACGATCTTATTGTTGATTCGATTTTATTGTCGAATATANCGGAAATATTAGTAACCAATGTGAATAATGATACATCGTACATTTCGAGAAATCGACCACAATTAGTTTCACATTTGTTTCTNTCGGATCGACGAACGTTTTTTCAAGGTGGCTGGTCTATGGACTTTCAGCCGACGTTACGTTCGTCGAAATTTGCCATCAGTGAGTCTGTTTGGCCCGAGCCAATTCTTCCTCTATATTGTTCTGGTTTCGGTTGGTTAATGTCGAAACATGTTCGAGATAAACTCGTTCAAACATCTCGTACTTATTCTCTATCGAAAGTTGCTTGGATTGGCGATGTATTTATCTCAGGTTTTCTAGCCAAAGCAGCTAATGTCAAATGTACAGGTATTGCTCTCGATTATGAACAAACATCATCAGCTAATTGTTCGTGTTTATTCGCACAAAAACCAATGTTAACTGTTTGTTCATCGACATTTCACGGCGGTGTCGCTGGTGATGAGAAATTGAAGAATCTCGAATATGAAAAAGCTTGGAATGTCATTCGAAAACGTCACCGATCCGAGCTCAATCAGGCCGATTGTTGAAATCTTTCGTTCTTTTTCAAATAAAATGATTTTCGTTTTTTTTTTCTGTGCCTCAATTTCGAGAATATTTACATAACGACGAGAAGAGAGTAAAAAGAAATTCTCTTTTTATACATAATCATCATGTCCGCGAAAGCACATGCTCGATACATTGCCAATTTTATTCCAGCTATTCTTTTGATTTATCTAACAAAATGGATTTTTCAACAATATGTTATCTCTTGTTTAATGTTAACGCTAATCAATTGTTTTTTCTCAGGTATTTTTTCAACAATACTTTTAAAATGTCTGTCAATTTCAAATAAACGAACCTTTTCAACTACGAATTATCGTCGTTTAATAATCATTTCAATTTTCTTTACATTATTCGTTTTATTCAGTAATCGTTCACTTGAATTCAATACACTGATTACCTATCAATTAATTAAAATTCAAATACCACCAACACTCATGCTTATTCAATGGATACAATTTCAATTTCAATGGAGTTTAACTCGAGAGAAATTCCTCGAAAACTATTCATTCGCTGTTCTCGCTGCTTTTGCCATCATTTGTATCAGTACACTTATAACAACATATGCAGATCTCTATTTTCATTTCAATGGATATTTGTATGCTTGTACGAGTGTCTTTTCCAATGTATTCTATCAAACATTGATTGAAACCGAACCATCGACAACATTCTACGAACGAACACGTCTCGTTCAAATACAATCGTTTATTTCAACGGGTATTTTAATCTGTCTTTGGCCGTTTGTTGAATCGATGAACGATTTTTACAATTGGGATCTATTTNTCGATTGGGATCTCATCATCAGTCTATTTCTTGGNAGTATTCTCGCATTCTTAGTTAATTTAAGTATTGTTTCATGCATTCAAAATGATGCAGCTATAGGATATAATCTTGTTGGACAAATGAAAACATTTGTTATTATTTATTTTGGTTCGCATTTATTCGATGAGACTCTTACGGATCGACAGAAACTCAGTGCCATTCTACCAACAATTGCTTGTTTAATTTATATTTATCTTCGACGATATTCTTAGTCTCATCTAATTCAAATATAAACACATTAACATGATTCATTCATTGTCCTCAAATTTTATTGGCTAAAAAACGAGAAATTTCTTTTTTTTTCTACTTGTTCTTCTTCGTTTTTTTTTCTCTTTCCTTCTTTTACCTTTTTTTTTTGTTTTTTAAATCACTGCAACAAGAAAGAAAGAAAACATGGAACAAAGAAAAAAAAAAAGACACAACTACGTAGAAACTTATTGACGTTCTGCCTTCAGATTTGTTTCGTCAATGTCATATCAAAAAATACAAAATTTCAAAACTCGTTGTCCTCTAATTCGAACTGGTTTGTATTTAGTTTTTTTTGTCTTGTGTTTTCTATTTACGTACATTTTTATTCTCTTTCAAACCAAAAAAAAAAGGTATCTATGGTCTATCTGAATCGCATCAAATTCCGAATATTCCCTGTGATCGTTCGTTGAACGATGTTTTTCTCAATCAACATTTGCAATGGTATCATAATTTCGATGGTGTTTCAGCACGAAAATTAGTTCGAGCGATTTGTAATAATACGAGTCCAAATGAAAATGTTTTCAGTAATCATGAAACAGTAATTAAACAGAATATCTCCGTTGAAAATTATAAATGTAAATGTCCATTAACACAAGACGGAGTTTTTGGCCTATCGGACGAACATGATGTTACTAATGTTCCTTGTGGTAATAAAAGACAAGTCAACAAGTTAAAATCTCAGTTAAAGAATAATCTGTTTTTCTTAAGGTCGAGCTGAAAAAGAAGTTCTATGCTTTCAACATTTGCAATTTCATCATAATTTATCATCACGTGCAGCGAAAAAAATCGTTCTTGCATTGGTTTCTTATACACCGAAGTTAACACAATTATTTCACAACGATGATCTTATTACACAATCGAAATGTGCGGTCAGAAAATTAAAAAGTAAATGTCCATTGTTATCTCGACATATCTACGGTAAATTTCGAATTTTTTTTTTCAAAATTTATTCTTCAAAATCTAGGTCTTGCCGATCAACATCATGTTCCGAATATTCCTTGTGATCGTTCGGATCAACATATATTTCTCTTTCATCATTTAACATATTTTCATAAATTAAATGCTAAAGCTGCAACGAAATTAATTCGAGCCTTGATATTAAACAAAGATCCCACTGAACCATTGTTTCATTCAAATGATACGATTATTGTTTCAAATCGAACACTACATCAACAACAAATCAAAACCAAACGACGAAAACAAATCAACGATAAGAAAATTAACTATTCACAAACAATCGAAAATCTTTCCACACATGTAATAAAATTAAAATCGCAAAACAACAACAGATTTTCTCTCACTGTCTTCTATATTTTCAGTATCAAACATTACTCAATTCAATGACACGAGCAGCAAACGATCGTAAGATAAATTCAAAATGAGATTATCATTTCACTGAACTGTTTTTCTTTCAAATAGAATTAGATCATAGCATGATGCCATTAGATTGTCGCAAATGGAAAGAACCGTCTTATCCTGTAAAAAAATGATTTCATAATCCTTTTCGAACCTAACATTCTTTCTCATCTAGATAACATTCCCGTATTCGACAAGTGATATGGCACATGCACATGGCATCGATCTAGATTCGTTTTTAAGCTAAATAATTTTCTTTTCCTCGTCTTCTGTAAATACGTGTTCAGGTAGATGATCTTTTTTGTTCTGTGAAAATAAACATGCAACACATAATTTCATTTTCAATACATGTCATTATTTTGAGAAAAGTAAAAAAAAAGAATTAATTGATTTCAATGTCAGAAGTAGAGAGAGAGAGAGAGAGAAGAGAGCAGCATTGCCCTCCGAAAAAAAACAAAAAATAGAATTTCCTATTGTTACAGAAAAAAAAAACAAGAAAATATCAAGCAAATTCATCATAATGTTGGATCAGTATTCGACAAATCGAGATCAGCCCATAGTTTAAAATCTCCGAGTGCTTGTAATTGATTAAAAAACGCTTCTTGAGTTTGTGGATCAGCCGATGCAAGTGCATCGAGAAGCAGTGGATCGATTTGTTGTTGCGATGACGATAGCAATGGATCGTCATCGAGATTAACTTCACTTGTAAAGAAATCTTCTTCATGATCGATTTCGATTTTCATTGGACCTGTGTCCGACGATGTGTCCGATGTGTCGATATGAACCGATGAATTCGTTGTTAATAAACCTTTTCGAAGACGTTTACGTGGTTTGTATTTATAATCAGGATATTCACGTAGATGAAGAAGTTTCAAACGTTCAGCTTCGTCGATAAATGGTCGACGTTCGTCGTCGGTCAAACGTTTCCATCGAGCGCCGAGATATTTCGATATTTCAGCATTGTGCATATCNGGTGCTAATTGAACGATTTTTCGTCGTTCGAGTTGCGAGAACACCATGAATGCGTTCATTGGTCGTTTAACACGATTGACACGTTTTTTCGAGCGCGTTTTTGTAGCGTCCGAATACGGTGTTTGAGTCGATGGTTCGATAAGTGACGAGCCGAATTTCATCGGCGGTTGGATATTAGGTGCTGTTAGCAATTCGACAAGAACTTTGGTCTTAGTAAAGACTTGTTCGTTTTGATTTTCTTTATTTATCGANTGTGGAGGTACATTAATAGGCGTTTCGAGAAGTTTAGTTATACTATTTTGTTGGGGTTGAAGAACGATCGTCGCAAGATTCTGTCCGTTGAATATCGTTGGTTGAGAATTGTTCGAAAGAACAACTCGATTAACTGTGATTGTTTGCTGCTGCTGCTGTTGTTGT
>JGI26540J51217_10002694_pt1 | contig 11068 bp, 9 predicted proteins | sample ThiBio_1000_plan_2_FD_51217 | JGI IMG/M metagenome (IMG submission 51217)
GGGGGTCCTCACCGATACGACCGCCGATCTGACCTGGGCTTTGCTGCTGGCGGTTGCCCGGCGCATCGGGGAGGGCGAACGGCTGGTGCGGGCGGGTGAATGGCACGGCTGGGGTCCGCTTCAACTCCTTGGCGGGGAGGTCAACGGGAAAACGCTGGGGATTATCGGGATGGGCCGCATAGGTCAGGCCGTAGCCCGGCGGGCGCTCGGCTTTAATATGAAAGTGATTTATCACAACCGCTCCGGCCTCGACCCCGCCCTGGAAAGCGAGTTGAAGGCGACCAGGGTCGGGCTGGACGAACTGATTGCTAAGAGTGATTTCGTGAGCCTCCACGCGCCTTACACCAAAGAGACGCATCACCTGATAAACGCCGAAAAACTGGCCCGGATGCAGCCCACCTCCTACCTGATAAATACCGCGCGTGGTCCCCTGGTGGACGAGGCGGCCCTGGTAGCGGCCCTCAAGAATAACCGGATTGCCGGGGCCGCCCTGGACGTGTACGAGGAAGAACCGGTGCTATATCCCGGTTTACGCGAACTCGATAACGCGGTGCTGGCTCCGCACCTGGGCAGCGCGACCCACCAGACCAGGGGCGAGATGTCCCGCCTGGCCGCAACAAACCTGGTGATGGCCCTGAGCGGAAAGCGACCGTTGCACCCGGTCAATCCTGACGTTTTGGAAAAGAAATAAAGCTGAAATAACTGGGAAAATTGAGGTTAAAGAAAAGACAGATAAAGCGACTGATTTAAAAGATACTCCCCATTTGAGGTTTTAAGGGAACCTAAGCGATGAACCGGGAAAATGAACGACTGGCAATTTTAGATTTCTAAAAGTCTAAAATTGCCAGTTGTTTTATGGGTAACATGGTTAAATCGAAATACTGGCTAACATTTCGCGGCGGGCTTCACTCTTGCCGTCGCCACCGGGAAGACGGAACTGCTCGGCAAGTAAGCCAACCAGTTCCGGCACCTCGTCACAATGGACCGTCGGGCGTGGAGCGTCAGTATCGAAGTGATAACCGCTGCGCGGGGCTTTCCGGGAGGTAGCTACCTTTTTAGGGAGCATGGGGTAAAACACCACGAAAGTGTCGTCGTCCTCCAGGACTTCGGTATCGCGCAACTGGGTCTCGGTCAAAGTTCGCAAAAACATCACCAGTTCTTCCTCGGTGTCAAAGGTGCAGTCGGTGAATTCCACATCAACCAATGACTCAAACTCTAATTCAAACATTACTTTCTCCTTGGCAACCGGGCCGGTCAGGCCGGTAACTTCCACACTATTAAAATTGCCAGACACATCTTCCAGTTCGGTAAAAACAGGTTCGTTTCGGTTCAGCTTATCCTGGGTCACTTCTTGCCTCCCTTCGCAAAGGTCATCATTCAAGTTCAAGTGGGGCTGGGCGGTCGTTAATTGTTTCTGGTACATATTTCTCCAAATGGTTTAGCAGCAAACAAAAAGGGCGTTAGAGCTTTTTGCTCTAACACCCTCGACTTTATAATTTGACTTGTCTTTGACAGTATCAAATTCTGTTAGCCCGGCCCCACCGCCTCTCGTGACCTTATTGCGTAAGGTTCGAGCGGTTCGGGGCCGCCTAACTGGCGGTTGTTCCTCCTCCTGGGTCTGCGCTGGCGCGCCCTGGTGGCGCGGAAGCCTTTGTTAAGGGAGGCAACCCACCAAGTCGAGAGTGGCTGCCGGTATTTATCTTTTTAAAGGTGCTAATGTTTCTAAAGTTACTGTTGGTATAGTCACCAATCTGGGTTTGCGCCGCACCGGGCCGGGCTTCATGCCGCATCATCCCTGTAGCTTCGGCGAATTGGGACATTCTGACGCCGGCGGGGTTATCAGCCATAGCCAACCCAATACCGCCGGTACCGGCCATGCCATTACCCTTGCGGGCCTGGAGCATGATGGTTCCGTCAACCGGGCGCAGTCCACCCTTGGCATCACGAATGGTCGCGTCGAGAAGCGTACCCATGAGGGAGGCCAACAGGCCACCCTGCGGGGCGCATGCGTTCTCGTTATGCCACGAGCGGCTATTCGGTTGGAGACTGGCGCACTCTACTAACGCAAATAAATTGCTTGAAAGCAACTGTTGCATTGTGCGGCTCCTTTCCGTATCGCTACGCTTAAAAATTTCCAGTTGACGATAATTTGGCGGCCAGGGAACACCCCATAGCCCGAAGTTTTTGATTGAAAGTAAGAATTTGTTAGTACAGCCGGGTAGGGATTCTTACAGCTTACCCGCTCGTAGTATAATATATCATAAGATTTATAAGAGTCAATAGACTTTTGGCCTAGATTTTGCCCCGGTGATACGGCTTGAAAAGGCCGGGCCGGGGTGCTAAGATGATTCAGCAAAGCCAGATTACCAGAAAGCCACCGGTTAAGCCGGAATTAAGGTGAGCTATGTCAGAAGAACCTTTTATTGAATTGGAACCGGAAGAAGCGGCCACCATGCTTGACGAGGGCCGTTTGACGGTGATTGATGTGCGCCAGCCTTACGAGTACACCAGCGGCCACATCGAAGACGCCACCCTGGTGCCGATTGAAGGGCTTTACAGTTTTGCCCGGAGCCTGGCCGAACAAAATCTGGCTAAAGACGCGCCAATAATGTTTGTATGCGCGGTAGGCCAGCGCAGCGCGGCAGCCGCCGAGGTCGCCGCCATCGCCGGGTTTACCAGCGTTTATAACCTGGCCGGGGGTATGAGTAACTGGACTTACACCGGCCTGCCGGTAGTGCGAGGAAATTAAAGGGTTTTCTTTTCGTAAGCCGTTTGACGGCCAGGAGAAATATATGACACCTAATGAACCCCAGCCACCTCAAAAACCGTCCACGCCACCTGTACCACCCCAGGGCCAGTCGGCACCAGTGCCGCCAACAGGACAACCACCTTTGCCCAGACCCGGACAACCCGGTCCCGGTATACCACCAGGTCCGCAACCTTTCCAGGGCGCACCAATGCCACCACCGCCCGGCCCACCAATGGGTCCACCTTTCCAGGGGCCACCAGGGGGACCGGCCCCAGGCTGGCAGGGGCCTGGACAGCCCGGTCCGGGGCCACAGCCTTTCCAGGGACCGCCTCCGGGACCAGGCAGACCGCCTTTTCAGGGTCAACCAGGGACACCGCCTCCCGGCCCAGGCCAGGTTCCGCCCGTGCAGGGACAAAATAGGCCGGGTCCAGGGCCAGCTTTCCAGGGCGCACCGATGACACCGCCGCCCGGCGCCGGTGGGACTACCGCCGCCCGACCCGCTCCCGCCGGACAGGGGCTCGGCTCGATTTTGGCCGCCTTCCGGCCCGAACCTTCCAAAGCGCCACCACTGGAATGGGCCGGGTTGGTAGATTGTATAGTTCTTATCGTCTGTGGCTTTTTGCCCTGGATTAGTCTCGCGGACAGCAGTACGTTGAGCGGGATAAACGAAAGTGTCGGAGATGGCTGGATTGTGGCCGGGACTGGGCTGGTAGCCGCGGTCATGGGTTTTGTCGGTCTGAGCCGGGATTCGATTGCGCTGGCCGCCGGGCAAGCCCTGGTCGGGTTGATAGCGCTTCTGTTCGCCATCTTTAACATTACAGGGCTGGCGAGCGGGGAAGGGGCCGCCTTTGGCCTCATTCTGACTATCATATGCGCCGTAATAATTATTATCCTGGGCCTTTATAACGCTTTCGACGCCTTACGCAAGGGTGCGAAATACTAGAGTTAGAGTTTTAGCAGACCGTACGAGTCAGATTGTGTGATTCTTAAATTGTCAGGTTAAAGGACAGGGATTAACAGGCAGAGTCGCTATTTTGTTATAAATTTTGCCTGGAATCCCTGTTTTTGTGTTTATGTGTCCTTGCGGAAGGAGGGCAGGCATGGCGGCAGGAGTAGAGGCCACTCCCCAGGTTCTAATCATCGGGGGCGGGGTGGTCGGTTGTAGTGTGGCGTATCACCTGGCCCGGCGGGGGCAGACCGATGTGGTCGTAGTGGAGCGGAATACCCTTGGCAGCGGCTCGACCAGCCGGGCGGCGGGCGGGGTCCGGCTGCAATTCTCGACCGAGGTAAACATCCGGCTCAGCCAGTATTCGCTCGACTTTTTTGAAAACTTCAACCGCTACACGGGTCTCAGTCCCGAAGAATGCGATATCGGGCTCCACCAGTTCGGCTATCTTTTTCTCCTGACAGACAATCAGACCTGGCGCGAGTTCCAGGAAAATGTGGTCTTGCAGCGCCGCCTGGGGGTTCCGGTCGAAATCCTTACCCCGCCACAACTTGCCGAACGCTATCCCGGCCTGGAAGTTTCCGATGTGCTGGGGGCGACCTTTTGTCCAAGAGACGGCCACGCTTCCATGCACGAAGTGACGCAGGGTTTCGCCCGCAAGGCCCGCCAGGCCGGCGTAAAATTCTGGGAAGACTGCGCCGTTAAAAACATCAAGCGGGAAGGCAGGCGCATCATTGAAGTGGAAACCGACCGGGGCACCGTCCGGCCCGAAATAGTGATAAGTTGCGCCGGGCCATGGAGCGGGCAGATTGGCGATATGGCCGGGGTGAACATCCCGGTAACGGGCTATAAACGGACCCTCTTTTTTAGTGAGGCTTTTGACGAACTTTCGCCCACTCAGCCCATGACCATTGACATGGGGACCGGCCTCTATTTCCGACGGGAGGGTCCGGGCTTTCTTATCGGCGAGACCGACGAAAGCCAGCCGCCGAGTTTTGATACTTCCACGGACTGGCACTGGCTGGATACAGTGGTGGAACATGCCATGCAGCGCGTCCCGGCTTTCGAGCGATTGCGTATCCGCAGCGGTTGGTCGGGCCTTTACGATACTTCGCCCGACCACAACGCTATAATCGGCAAAATCCCGGAACTGCATAACCTTTTTGCCGCGACCGGCTTTAGCGGGCACGGTTTCCAGCAGAGCCCTGCCACCGGTTTGGTGATTTCAGAGATGGTCCTGGATGGTGCGGCCCACACGATTGATGTCAGCAGCCTGGGTATCGAACGCTTCCGTACCGGCCAGTTTAACCGTGAACGAAACATTGTTTAGGCGTGAAACGTTCAACGTTTGCCCATAAAGGGCGCGTTCAATGTTCAACGAAAAGGGTTTTAATGAAAGTATTGTTTATGGGAACGCCCCAATTCGGGGCGACCATCTTGCGCCGTTTGGCCGAGAAATTTGAGGTGGTTGGAGTCGTAACCCAGCCGGACCGGCCCGCCGGGCGCAAAAATCTCCTAACGCCACCTCCTGTGAAAATCGCGGCCCAGGATTTAGGCTTGCCGGTATTACAGCTCGAGAAATTGCGTCCCGCCGAAAGCCAGGCTAAACTGCGCGAGTTTGCCGCCGGCGCGGAGGCGTTCGTGGTAGCCTCCTTTGGCATGATTTTACCGGTCGCGGTCCTGGAAATGCCACCCCTGAAATGTATAAACGTGCATGCCTCGCTTCTACCGGCCTACCGGGGCGCTTCACCGGTAGCTCAGGCCCTGCTAGACGGTCTCGAAAAGACCGGTGTGACGATTATGCTCATGGAAAAAGGGCTCGACACCGGGCCGATTTTAACCCAGGTCATCACCCCGATTGCCCCGGACGAAACTCAGGAAACCTTGCTGGCGAAACTGGCCCACGATGGCGCGGAATTGCTGGTCGAAACCCTGCCGCGTTGGGCCACCGGGGAAATTACTCCCCAACCCCAGGACAGCAGTCTTGCCACCCATACCGGGATTATCCAGAAAGAGGCCGGGCGGATTAACTGGCAGGAAAGCGCCGTCGTTATCGAACGCAAAAACCGGGCTTACGAACCCTGGCCCGGCATTTTTACAACCTGGAACGGCCAGACCCTCAAACTGGGACGCTGTAAAGTCGTTGCCGAAACAGACCTGCCCTCCGGGACTGAACGCGAACCGGGCCGGGTCATTGCGGGCCAGGAAAATGCTGCACCTTTACTTATAGCTACGGGCGAGGGATTTCTCGCGCCCCTGGAATTGCAACTTCCCGGCAAAAAAATGGTGCCCGTGGCCGAGTTCAGCCGGGGTTACCGGCAGATAATCGGGGCGGTCCTGGAGTCCTAGTTCTGGTCCGCAAATTTATGCTAAAATGCGAGTTATCTTTTCAGGAAATTTGGCCGGGCATCATAACAACACCCACAAAGTTGCGAGCCAGGGCCAGGAAACTGCGATAGCGCGCGAAGGTTAGCGGGCCGACCGAGGTAATGATTGAGGGTTCCTAATTCGCCGGCAAACACTGAACCGGCCTCCACTACCAAGAAAGTAACCAGGCTACCGGGGAAACATTGGCGTTTGCTGGGTGCGTTCGTGCCGGTACCGTTGCAAATAGCCCTGCTTGTCTTTGTGCTGGCCTGGGGCCTGGCGCTCTGGCGGGGTCCGCTTACGATAAATATCGGAGCCGAGGATAGCGTGGACATGCTCTATCTCACGCCGGGCGACGATGGGTTCTTCCAGGCCGAAACCCGCGCGGCCAATCCCGACTTTCCGCAGGCCGATACAACCTATCGCTGGGCGGGGCGCACCTCCAAACTAAAAATCCCCTGGCCGCTCGATTCAATTCCCCTCAAAGCATATGTCCGTCTGACGGCTCCACGACCCGGCCTGGACGCCTCGCAGACCGGCGCGACCCTGAAAGTGCGAGGCAAACTGGAATGGATTGACCAGGATTTAGGCCGGATTGAGGTCAACGGCACCTACCAGGGAAACTATTACGAGTTCAAACTCCCCGAACACCTGCGGCCCAACCTGGCCGCCTATGAACTCTCGTTTGAAGCCGATAACGCCTACCAACCGGGTAATGGTGACGTGCGCGGTTTGGCGGTCCTGTTCTTTAGCCTGCGCCTGGAACCGGACTACGACGCTTTTGGCTGGAAGGGCTGGCTGGCCTCGTTCGCCCGGCCCGGTCTGCTGGCAATTTTGGTTTTCTCATGCTGGGCCATCAGTCGCTATTTCCTGCCAACCGGGAAGAAAAATCGCTGGGCCCTAGTTTGCGAAGCGATTGCCGGGTTACTCATGCTAGGTAGCTTTGTCTTCTGGCGGCAAGCAGCCGAGCCGCTTTATGCTTCCTGGGCCTTTATCCTGCCACTGGCCTGGCTCCTGCTGGCCCTGGCCGAGGCTTTCCGGCAACGCGCGCCCCATCTCCCGGCGGCTTATATCTATGCCGCCACCTTTTTTCCGCTGCTTCCCCTGGCCCAGTTTGCCTTTGGCCGCCTCGATTTATACAGTGTCAATCCGGGGTCTGTGCTGGTTGGGGGATATGTAGCGGCCCTCTTTTACATCGGTGCCATGTATATTAATAGCGGGCGCGCCCGGACCGAAATTTTCGAACGGGCTTTCGTGCGTGGGACCCTGGCGGCGGCGGTGGTATCCTTCCTTTACGACCACTTTAACGTCTTTGCGGATAATTTGTATCGCGGGGCCGATTTCAAAGTCTATTACGGGGCCTTGATGCGGTTTGAAGGAGGCGGCCCTCTTTATGACCTCAACGAAATTGCCAACCTGCCCGGCGCTGCCGCCCGCATGCCGCCCGGTTTTAGCCTGACCATGTGGCCGCTGGTCCGCCTTTTTGGACCCGATGTAAACAGCGCCCTTCTCACCTGGCGCATTTTTAACGAACTGCTGCTCATTCCCATCATCTTTCTCCTGTTAAAAACCTTTGGTGGGGAGCGTGACGGTATCAAGTTTAACCCGGCAGTCTGGTTCTTGGGATTGAGTTTTGGGCAGATAAGCGAAAGTCTCGGCTACGGCCAGTGGAACGTGGTGGTGCTGTTCTTCCTGGCCCTGATGGCCTACGGAGTTAAAGAGGGCAAAGCTTTCCGGGCCGGGGCAGCCCTGGCTATGCCCGTAGCCCTGAAACTGTACCCGGTGGTGTCGGCGCTCTATTTCCTGTTGCAAAAAAACTGGCGGAACGCCCGGAATGGCTTGCTGGGACTGGTAGCCGGAGGGGCTATTATCGCGGGGCTGGTAGGACTGACGGTCGGGTTCGACCAGCTCTGGTTTTACTTTACCCAGGTGGTTTTCGGAGTCAACCGGCCCGAACTGGATATTTCCAACCAGTCTTTGTGGGGTTTCTGGAGTCGCCTGTCGGTGCCCTGGGTAATGGCCGATTTCAAGGGAGACCTGCCGGGTTGGATAACCCCGGTCTGTTACGGTTCGGCCCTGCTGTTGACCGTGGTAACCTGCGTTGGTATCGGGCGAAGACCGGCTGATGTCGATGGTGAACAACTCAAATTGGGGGCATTGGCGCTGCTGGCGGTGCTAATCCCGCCCTTTGTCTGGTTCCACTATATCGTGCCTTGCCTGGTGGCGGTGCTGGCCTTGCTGGTGGGTTTAACCAGGCCAGGCCGGAAAACCCGGCGCTGGGAGCTGGCAGCTTTTGGGCTGGCCTTTGCCTGTCTCGCTTACGGTGGGCGGAGCGAATTCTTCTTTACCGACGCGGTGGCCCTGGCCCGGCTGGGTTCGAGCTACCGGTTCCTGGCGGCCCTGGCCCTGTGGGGATTAACCCTGTGGCTCCTGCGCCGCCCTAAAGAGGTTGCCCTCAAACAACCCGCCCCTGAACCGCAAATCCCGGCCACAACCGCCGGTAACCTCTAGTTTTGGCGTCTTTTCTTGCTAAAATAATGATTGAACGCAATTAAAGGAGTAGTAAGAAATGCTGCCGCAAACCAGACTATACACACCCGAAGAATACCTGCCCCTGGAAGAAAAATCCCCCATTAAAAGCGAGTTTTACCGGGGCCGGATTTACCAGATGACCAGGGCCACCCTTAACCATAACACGATAACGGCAAATTTATCTGGTTTACTTTTTCAAACAATAAACAGAAAGACTTGCCGCCATTTTATTGGAGACATGCGTTTACTGGTAAAGGCTAACGGGCTGTATACCTACCCCGATTTGATGGTGGTGTACCGTCCGGTAGACCTTACATTTGGCCGGAAAGATACAATAACCAACCCGGATTTGATTATCGAAGTCCTTTCCGATTCAACCGCCGAATACGACCGGACCGACAAGTTCGACCTTTACAAAGAGCTGGACTCACTCCAAAACTATGTGCTGGTAGACCAGCACCGGCCTTATATCCAGGTCTTCAGGCGTCTCGAAAATGAGCCGCATTTATGGGTGCTGGAAAGTTTTAGCGGGTTGGAAAACCAGGTGCGTTTACCGGCGCTTGATATAACCCTGAGCCTGGCCGATATTTATGATTTAGTTAAGTGTCCGGAGCCGGAAGCCAAAGCCGAACACCCGCAACAACCCCAATAAATTCTCGTATTAAAAAGGAGCTAACTTTTTGCGGTTAGCTCCCTTTTATTTTGGAAAAACCTATTCTACCGTGACGCTCTTGGCGAGATTGCGCGGCTGATCAACGTCGCAACCCCGGCGGGTGGCGATGTGATAACTGAGCAGTTGCATCGGGATAGTCGCCAGGATAGGAGCTAAAAGCGGGTCGGTCGGCGGCAAGTAAATTATCTCGTCGGCTTTCCCGGCCAGGTCGGTATCGCCTTCGGTCGCCACCGCCAATACCCAGCCGTCGCGGGCTTTGACCTGCTCGATAGCCGAAACCACCTTTGAATAAACCTTGTCCTGGGTCGCAATAATCACTACCGGCAACCCTTCGTCAATAAGGGCGATAGGACCGTGCTTCATCTCGCCCGCCGGGTAACCTTCGGCGTGGATATAGCTCAACTCTTTGAGTTTGAGGGCCCCTTCGAGGGCTACCGGGTAGTTGATACCCCGGCCCAGGTAGAGAAAATCCTGGGAATGGGCCTTTGCGCGAGCAATGTTCTGATAAAGTTTGTCATCGGCCAGGAGGTCGTCAAGGTGTTTTGGTATCTCGATGAGGGCTTGTAACAATTTTCCGGCCCGCTCTTTCGAAAGGGTTCCCCTGGCCTGGCCCAAATATACCCCCAGCATTAACAGATCGGCCAGCGAAGTGCTAAAGGCTTTGGTGCTGGCTACCCCGATTTCCGGCCCGGCCTGCATATAAATGACACCATCGGAAACCCGTGCCGCCTGGCTGCCGACCACGTTTACAACCGATACAATCTTCGCACCTTTGTTGCGAGCTTCCTCAATCGCGGCCAGGGTATCAACCGTTTCACCGGACTGGGTAATCGCAATCAGCAGGTGGTTGGGGGTCAGGATGGGGTCGCGGTAACGAAACTCGCTGCCATAATCGACCTCGACGGGTAATTTCGCCAGGTCTTCAATCATGAACTTGGCGACTAACCCGGCGTGCCAGCTTGTGCCACAGGCTACAATCGTCACCTTTTCGATGGCGGCCAGTTCCTCCGGCGAAAACCGGATGTCTTCCAGGTTGACCGTGGCGTTTTCGAGATTGACCCTTCCCCGGATAGTGTCGGTCAGGGCCTGGGGCTGGTCGTAAATCTCCTTTTGCATAAAGTGTTTGTAACCGCCCTTCGCCGCCGTAATCGCGTCGGTATGGATAGATACTATTTCCTTGGAAATAACCTCGCCCTTCTGGTTATGGAAAGTGACCCCCTCGCGACTGATGGAAGCGACATCTCCGCTATCAAGGAAGCTGACCCGGCGCGTGTGCGGCAGGATGGCCGGAATATCGCTGGCAACATAATTCTCCCCGCTCCCGGTATGGCCGTAGCCGATAACGACCCCGCCCGCGTTTGATAGACGGGCCGCCACGATTTTATCCGGCTCCTTGACGCACAGGGCCACGATTGCGGCGGTCCCTTTTATCACGTTGAGCGTTTTGAGCATAGCCTGTTCGAGGGAAAGGCCGTCAACGGCAATATATTTCTCAATCAGGTGAGCCAGGACTTCGGTATCGGTCTCGGAATTATAGGGGTAATCGTATCCCGCCGCAGCCAGGTCTTTTTTCAGTTGAAGATAATTTTCAATGATACCGTTATGGACCACGACAACCAGGTTTTGAGGGCCCCGGTGCGGATGGGCGTTAAGCTCGGTCGGTTTGCCGTGGGTAGCCCAGCGGGTATGGCCCATACCGAGGCTGCCGTGTGGAGCCGTACCGTTTTCTTTGGCAAGAGCCTCGGTCAGGTTGGAGAGCTTGCCCACACTGCGGCGGGTCTGTATCTGGTTGGCGCGGTTG
>JGI26540J51217_10002734_pt1 | contig 10984 bp, 8 predicted proteins | sample ThiBio_1000_plan_2_FD_51217 | JGI IMG/M metagenome (IMG submission 51217)
GGCCTGGAACCCAAACTCGGACATCGCGTGATAGAGATCGCGGCGGTCGAGATGCACAGCCGTGGACTGACCGGCCGCCGTTTTCACTACTATCTGAATCCCGAGCGGGATATCGAGGAAGGCGCGTTGCAGGTGCATGGCCTCGATGCAGAGTTTTTGCGGGATAAGCGCAAGTTTCGCGAGGTGGTGCATGAGTTTCTCGAATTCATCGCGGGCGCGGAGCTGATCATGCACAACGCAGCGTTCGACGTCGCCTTCCTCGACCATGAGCTGACACGCGCCGAATTGCAGCCGCTGGCTGAATATTGCCATTCCGTGACCGATACCCTGAAGATTGCCAAGGAGCTGCATCCGGGCAAGAGAAATAATCTCGATGCGCTATGCGAGCGCTACGAGGTGGATAATACGCGGCGCACGCTCCATGGCGCCTTGCTCGATGCGGAGCTATTGGCGGAGGTCTATCTTGCCATGACGCGCGGCCAGGACAGCTTGCTGATGGAACTGGAGGCGGCGGAGCCGCTCGACGCCGCGACAGCGCTTGCCCTGCGTGAGGTGAAACTGGCAATCGTGACAGCGACTGCGGAAGAGCTCGAAGCCCACGCGCAGCAGCTGGAAATGATCGAGCGCGAAAGCAGGGGCAAGTGCATTTGGAAGAGGCTGGAACCGGTTGTGCAGGCCGAGGGAGCGGAGATCGGCTAGCGCGCAATAAGAGGGTATCGCTGCAACTTGCTAAACGATATCGACCTGCTGAAATTTCTCAGGGCTGTGCCTTGGCAGCGGGTTGGGGTATTTCCGCTATGCTTACTGCTGGCTTTGTGGGGGACGCCGCTGTGGGCGGAAGACGCGATCTCGTTTGCGCCGCATGTCTCGCTCACCGAGAAGGAAGCCATCGCGCTTTTCTACCAGCGTAATCTCAGGCTGATTGCGTCAAGCCTCGATATCGATGACGCACAAGCGGAGCAAATCATTGCAGGGGCGATGCCGAATCCGGTGTTCAGCCTGACTGTGCATGAGCTGAACCCAAGAATCTGGCGTCCGGAGAATCGCGGCCAGGCGGTGCCCGCAGTGACGCCGCAGATACAGCAGCTCATCGTGACTGCCGGGAAGCGGCGATTGCGCATAGAAAGCAGCGAGCTGGCCACCGAGGCGGTCAGCTTCGATGTAATCGATGTCGCGCGCGTCCTCACCAATGCCGTACGGCGCAGCTATTATAGTCTTTTGCTCGCACAGAAAACCCTCCAGGTGGCTGGCGACAACCTCGAACGGTACCGGGAAATCCTTCGGGTCAATGAACTCAGGCTCAAGCTGGGAGACGTCGCGGCCATCGATCTCATTCGCATCGAGGTGGAAAGCCTGAAAATTCAGGGTGACCAGGATCAGGCCCGCGCAGCCCTGGACCAGGCGCGGGCGGATCTGTTGCTGTTGCTGGGCTGGCCGGCAAACAGCATGGATGTCGCCGCGGTCGAAGCCTGGCCCGAAGCAGCTCCGGAGATTGCGACGGCCGGGCAGGAGCGGCTGGTCGAGCGGGCGCTGGAAAGCCGGCCGGATATGAAAGCCGCAAGGGTGCGCATCGCCCAGGCCAAGAAGATGTTGACCCTGGCCCAGCGGCAGGTCATTCCCGACGTGACTGTCAGCGCTTTCTACGATCGCGATGCCGGCAATTTCTTCGCGGACTCCGCAGGCGTGGGAATCAGCTTGCCCATTCCGCTGTTTTATCAGCAGAAAGGAGAGATTTCCAAGGCTCGCGTGGGCGTGACCTCGACCGAATTGGCGCTGGCGCAGGCCGAACAGGGAGTGAAAACAGAGGTATTGAAGGCTCTGGCTGCCTGGCAAAGCGCGGATGCCATAGCGCGGCGTTTTGAAACATCGGTAATCAAGCGGATCGAAAAATTGCGCTCGGCACAGGAACTCGCCTATCAGAAAGGCGCGATCGGCGTTCTCGATCTGATCGACGCGCAGCGCAGCTACAGGGCGATAATGCTTGATTATTACAATGCCCTGGCCAATCGGAGCAAGGCGTGGGCGGACCTGCTGATGGCATATGGAGAGGAAACCGGGAATTTGCCGCGGGGCGCGAGACGCCGCGATGGCTAGGGCCTGGTTCGACTCCCCACGCCGTGATATCCGTCGCNGTTCCCATTTGAACCGATGAGTCCGATCCCGGCAAAAAGAACAGGCAAGACCCGGCCCATCGTCCGGTATATTGCCACGGGATTATTGGGCCTGTCGCTGCTGGGATGCCAGCGCCAGGATAACGAACAGGCGCCCGCCGCTCCCATCCACCCCAGGGACGAGGTCGTTCTTCCCTCGGATTCCCCCAAGCGCGACTTCATAAAAGATGTCGTCATCGAACTGGTGCAGCGCCCGATTCTGGACGCCGTGACGGGCAAGATCACTTATGACGAGACCCGGACCGCGCGCGTGTCCTCGCCGATCGCGGGGCGTGTCATCGGCGGCATTGCCGCACTGGGCCAATCCGTCCGGAAGGGCGATGCGCTGGTCGAGCTGGATAGCCCGGAGCTGGGCCAGGCGCAGTCGGACTATGCGAATGCCGCATCAGACCTGAATCTCGCCAGCCGCGCTTTCGACCGCGTGCAGGAGTTGTATGATAATGGNATTTCCTCGCGCAAGGAGCGGGAACAGGCGGAAGATGNGCTGGTGCGCGCGCGCAGCGAGGCGGAACGGGCGCGCCTGAAGCTGGCCAACCTGGGAGCTCGCGCCCGGCGTACCGACAACCGCTTCATCCTGCATGCGCCGCTTTCGGGGATCGTCACCGAGCGCAATATCAATCCTGGCATGGAAATACGCCCCGATCTGGCGGAGCCGCTGTTCGTCATTTCGAACCTGGATCAGCTATGGCTGCAAATGGATATTTTCGAGAAGGATATCGGGCAGATTCGCACTGGCGCAACGGTCACGCTGCGGGTTGCCGCGTACAAGGGAGAAAATTTTTCCGCCACCGTCAATTACATCAGCCAGGTGGTGGATGAAGCCACGCGCACCGTAAAAGTCCGGTGTGTNTTGCCCAATGTGGAGAACAAGCTGTTGCCCGCCATGTTCGCCAGCGTCATGGTACAAAGCGAAGCGAACGATCTGGCNATTGTCGTGCCGCTTACCGCGATATTTCCCGAACATGAATCCGATTGGGTCTATGTGAATATCGGCGATTACCATTACCAGAAGCGGCAGGTCACTCTGGGCCTGCGTTTCAGGGACCGGGCGGTGGTTCTGGATGGGTTGAAGCCGGGTGAGCGGNTGGTGGTGGGAGGTGCGNTGCTGTTGCGTACCGAGCAGGACACGGAGCAGCAAAGTGGCGAAAGCGCACGATGATCCATAGAATCATTGCTTTCTGCCTGCAGCAGCGCCTGTTGATCATCAGCACGTCGGTATTGCTGGCCGCCTTCGGCATCGTTTCTTTCGAACGCCTCCCTGTCCAGGCTTTTCCCGATGTNCAGAATGTATTCGTACAGGTGGTGACCCAATACCCAGGCCAGGCTCCGGAAGAAGTGGAGAAACTGATCAGCCTGCCGATCGAGAAAGAAATGAACGGTCTCCCGCATATGATCAATATGCGTTCGGTGTCCATTTTCGGACTGTCCGTGGTCACCCTGATATTCGATGACGATGCCGAGGATTATTTCTCGCGGCAGCAGGTGCTGGAACGCTTGAAGAGCGTCAGCCTGCCGGGAGACGTCAAGCCCATGCTGGGACCCCTGACGACCGGTATCGGCGAAATTTTCCGATACCGCATCGAGGCTCCTGGCGTCCCCCTGGTGGAACAGCGGGCCCTGCAGGACTGGGAGATCGAACGGACCCTGCGGTCCGTCCAGGGAGTGGCCGACGTGGTTGCCTTTGGTGGCGGCGTCAAGCAATACCAGGTGCAGGTCGATCCAGTCAGGCTGAGGAATTACAAGCTGACCCTTCCGGACGTTTACCGGGCCATTGCCATGAATAATGCCAATATCGGCGGCGGATACCTGGATTATGGCCATGAGGCGCTGATGGTGCGCGGGACAGGCTTGCTGAAATCCGAAGACGAAATCGGAAATGTTGTCGTTGCCAGCCGGGACGATGTTCCGATCTTCGTCAGGAATATTGCCGAGGTGACGATAGGCCCACAGCCACGTATCGGCATTGTCGGCTACAACGGGGCCGATGACGTGGTCCAGGGCATCGTCCTGCTCATCAAGGGCAGGAATGCCATGGAAGTGCTGAATGGCGTAAAGGAAAAAATCGACTANCTCAATAGCCATGGCTTGCCCCGCGGGGTCAGCATCGTGCCGATATACGACCGCACGGAATTGATACAGCACACCGTGCAGACGGTCGAGAAGAACATGGTGGAAGGCGCCGTGCTCATTCTGGTGGTGTTGCTTGTTTTTCTCCGCCGCGTATGGGCCTCGGCGATAGTCATCATCGTCATTCCGCTGTCGCTGTTGTTNGCATTCATCATGATCGATGCGATGCATGTCTCCGCCAACCTGATTTCCCTTGGAGCGATCGACTTCGGCATCATCGTGGATAGCGCCGTNGTGCTGGTGGAGGCNATTATGGTGAAGATCACGCTGGCAATGCGGCAGCAGGCGCCCGTGGCCCACATGCGCCAATCCATGCTCATGACCACCGTGGAGATGGCGCGGCCCATACTGTTTTCCAAGGCCATTCTGATTATTGCTTTCCTGCCTATTTTTACCTTTCAGCGCGTCGAAGAAAAAATTTTTTCTCCAATGGCCTTTACACTCACGTTTGCCTTGCTCGGTTCACTGCTCATCAGCCTGACCCTGATTCCCGTGCTGCTGAGCTATCTGGTGGGGNCGCGGCTGACCGAATCGCACAANCCCCTCGTGCAGGCCATGGAACAGCGTTACCACGCGCTGCTGGAAGCCGTGCTGCGCCACCCCCGCAGGCTGTTCCTGGGTGCGGGCCTGATGCTGGCTTTGTCCCTGGCTTCCTTTCCCTTGATAGGCACGGAATTCATGCCCAAGCTGGACGAGGGCAACGTCTGGCTGACCATTACCCTGCCCACCCCGATTTCCCTGAGCAAGGCCAANGATCTGGAAAAGGAAGTGCGTGCCCGCCTGCTCGAATTCCGCGAGGCGAAGTCGATACTGACGCAACTGGGACGTCCCGAGGATGGTACTGACCCCAAGGGTTTCAACAATCTGGAAGTGCTCATCGATCTCAAGCCGAAGAACACCTGGCGTTATCGCAGCAAGGACGAGCTTGTCGAGGCCATGCAGAGGCGCCTGGAGGCATTTCCCGGGCTGCAGTTCAATTTTTCCCAGGTGATCCAGGATAATGTGGAAGAAGCCATTTCCGGGGTGAAGGGTGAAATTGCCATCAAGATATTTGGCGAAGACCTGGATATTCTTCAGGAGAAAGCCGACCAGATCACGGGTATCCTGCGCTCCATGAAGGGGGCCACCGATGTGGCTGCCGAACAGCAGGCCGGACTGGCGCAACTGGTGATTTCCATCAATCGGGAAAAGGTTGCGCGCCACGGGATCAATGTGGCGGATGTGGAAGATGTGATCGCCATGGCGGTCGGAGGCAAGGCTGCGACGCAAATGCTGGAAGGNGAACGCCGTTTCGACGTTTCGGTACGGCTCATCAGCTCGGCGCGCGATTCGGTTGCGGCCATCGAGGATATCACCGTGCTGTCCGCCAACGGGAGCCGCATTCCGCTGGCCGACCTGGCGGACATCAGCCTGACCCAGGGGGCTTCGCGCATCAGCCGCGAAAACAACATGCGGCGCATCGCGATCAAATGCAATCTGATAGGACGCGACCAGGGGAGTTTCGTGGCCGAGGCGCAGAAAAAGATCGGCCGGCAGGTGCATCTGCAGCCGGGCTACAGGATGGTCTGGAGCGGCCAGTTCGAAAATCAGGAACGCGCGATGAAGCGGCTTTACTTTATTGTCCCCGTTAGTTTCATCTTGATTTTCGTGCTACTGTTCTGGGCATTCCGCTCGATCAGGAATGCCTCCCTGATCGTCATGAATGTTCCATTTTCGCTGATAGGGGGNTTGGTAGCGCTGCTGCTGACCGGCATCCACCTGAGCGTTTCAGCGGCGGTGGGATTCATTGCGCTGTTCGGCATCGCGGTGCAAAATGGCGTAATCCTGCTATCCCAGATCAATTTGCTCAGGCGCGAAGGCGTTCCGCTCGAAGACGCCATCATGCAAGGTTCCGTCAGCCGGCTGCGTCCCGTGGTGATGACGGCCCTGATGGCAATGCTGGGATTGCTGCCCGCGGCGCTATCCACCAGCGTGGGATCGGAAACGGTCAAACCCTTTGCCGTGGTGATCATCGGCGGGCTGGTCACTGCGACGNTGCTGGTCCTGACCATGCTTCCCGCCCTCTACCGTAAATTTGAGAATCCACCCTCCTGAGGCCTCTCGATGAAAGAGATCCGCGCTTATATCGAGCCTTTCATGCTGCTGAAGGTTACGCAGACACTGCTCGAGATACCTGATTTCCCCGGCATGAGCGTGACCGACTGCGAAGGCTTCGGGCGAGTCAAGTTCATCGTTGGCCGGGATTTTTCGCCCTATGTGCCAAAAAAGCGCATAGAGATTTTTGCCTCCGATGATCTGGTGGAGCGCATTGTCAATGAAATCATGGTCGTAGCCAATACGCATCAGCACGGCGCGGGCAAGATATATGTTCTCGATGTGGTCGAAAGCGCGCGTATCAGCACCGGCGAACGAGGGGAGGAGTGTACCTAGGTGTCATTTCTCAGTAGGTTGTTCACCCGAGATAGGAGAGAATGAGGGTTCACAAATCCTTTCAAATTCTCCAGGAGTCCCGGATGAAGTCAATTGCATGACAACCGGATCGTTTTCCGCATGCCTGTTCTTTCCACCCGCCGAGCTGCGGCCATGCCAGATCAGAACCATTCAGAACAATTCGATTTGCCCATCCGTCTTCGCGGCCTTGCGGCCTCCACGCCCGGCGGGAAAAGCTGCTCCGGCCGGTACCGGCCGGAATAGCGGAGGGCTAAAATGCGAGATATCGAGTGCGGCGAAGCGGTCTTTGCGCACATCGAGGCCGATCCGCGTCACACATTTTTCGAAGCGCTGGCGTATCATGTCCGCCCAGACACCCTCGCCGTGCATGCGCCTCCCAAACGAGGCATCGTAATCCTTGCCGCCACGCATTTCGCGCACCCGGTTCATGACACGTTGCGCCCGCTCCGGAAAGTGCGCCTCCAACCACTGCCGGAATAGCGGGCTGACTTCCCATGGCAGCCGCAATACGACATAGCCAGCGCTGACCGCCCCGGCTTGCCGCTGCCGCCAGCACTTTTTCCAGTTCGGGTTCGGTGATAAAGGGAATTACCGGGGCGACGCTGACCCCCACGGGAATCCCTGCATCGGTCAGCGTGCGGATCACGCGCAGGCGGCGTGCCGGCGCTGCTGCACGCGGTTCCAGCGTCCGGGAAATGGAATGGTCCAGCGTGGTGATCGTGACTGCCGCGGCGACCAGCCGCTTTGCCGCCATGTCGCGCAGCAGGTCGATGTCGCGTTCGATCAGCGACGATTTGGTGATCAGCGCGGCCGGATGCCCGCACTCGTGCAGCACTCCGAGCACGCGGCGCGTCAGCCGCAGCTCGCGCTCGCAGGGCTGGTAGGCATCGGTATTCACGCCAAGTGCGATCGGTTCGGGAATATAGGACTTTTTGGCCAGTTCCTGCCGCAGGAGCTCCGGGGCATTGATTTTTGCGTAAATTTTGCTCTCGAAATCCAGTCCCGGCGACAGGCCGAGGTAGCTGTGCGTGGGCCGGGCAAGGCAGTAGATGCAGCCATGCTCGCAGCCGCGATAAGGGTTGAGCGAAATGCTGAAAGGCACGTCGGGAGACCGGTTGCGAGTCAATATGGTTTTCGCGCGTTCCTCGATGANTTCTGTCTTCAGAGCCGCGGGCTGCGTATCTTCCCGTCTTCTTCCGCTTGTTCCGCTTGCCGCTGCATCTTCGTCGCCTCGGTCATGGCCGGGATCACCGGGCGGATGCTCTGCCTCCAGTGCGGGCCAGCCGTCATCCACCGCTTCACGCGCCAGCGCCTCATACCGCCCTTGCAGGTTGGAAACGGCACCACGGCCCTTGCGGGCTTTCAGGGGCNGCGGGATGAAGGCTGGGGATTCGATAGCGGGATCGTCGTCAGACATGTCGGGTTCGTTGCCATATATCTGCATCCGTGACGTTACCATGGCAGGCAAGCGAAGGAAACCGGGACCGGGAGCACAGCTGTCTTCAGCCATTTTCCGGGGAATGTGGCGCAATGGCTGGCTCTCTGGCCGATGCTTGACATTGCGGCGGGTTCACAGCAGGATGATCAAGGAAGCGCTGAGCCAATCCTGGCTGGCGGCGGTTTTGCGGGATGGGATGCGCGAAAGGCGGCGACGCGCATGATGGGCTCGCGATATGCTACGGTTGATGGGGGAAATCATCATGAAGCTGACAACTTTTGCCGTCCTGTTATTGAGTGCTTGCCTGGCCGGCCAGGCAAGCGCGCAAAACACCTCCTATCCGAAAGATGTCCGTCCAGCGCNTGCTCCNATGGAGCGCCCGCCCGCCGATCCAAGGATCGCGGAACTGGAGATGGCGNTGAAGCAGGTGGACCANGAGCGGCAGGCAGTGTACCAGCAGTTCCAGATGACGCAGGAGTTGCGGCGCAACGAGATACAGGATAACAATCCACANGTCATCCAGGGGGCAAACATGACCTCGATCATGCCCTACGCCAGCGGCGGCCTGAGCGGCAATCCACCGGTCAGCTACGATGATCAGGTGCGGCTGCTGAGGGAGCGCCAGGAGCGCATTCAGCAATATGGGCAGGACTTGAATCGCCTGTATTCGCGTTATACGGAACTGGGCGAGCAGCGGCGAGCCCTGTTCGATCAGCTCATGGAATTGACGAGGAGCGGCGCCGGCGGGCAATAGCTCCATGCTCCACTGCGNGTTATCCNGAATTCGGCAGTCGGACAGGTGAGGTTGGCCGTAAATTTCGGATACTGAACATCGAGTGCCGCGGAAAATCTTTGTGGATCATGGTTCCAAACTAAAAAAAGCGGGCAACTACCGGATTTGGGATCATGTGCCGCAATCCTGGTCCGGCGATCTCATTCCTTTGGCTTTTCGCCGTCGTTGCCGAGAAACAGCGATTTCAGGTCAAGATGAGGCGGAGGTTCTTCCGGCAGCGGCTCGGGGCTGACTCGTGCAAGCTCTTCCCTGAGCCGGGTCACGCGCTGTTCCAGTTCGGCCTTGTCCGCTTCCAGCTTGTTCACCTTGCGCCGCAATTGAGAACTTGACCACAGCCTTTTGATCATTCCCGGCCAGGAAACCAGCAACGCGATAGCTGCCCCGACCGCCATCGCGAGCAGCAATACCATGGCGAGCGAGCTGTCGAAGCTCCACAGGCCCAGGGTGACGGTCACGGTCATGTTGTTTTGCAGGGCAAAGGCCACCGCGGCGATGGCGACGGCGATGCCCAGTATTAACAAAAGCTGCATGCTTGTCCCCCGGCCCTGGTTGTCTTCGTGCTTCCTGTCGCGCATGAGCAATTTCCTGTTTTGGCGGAGCGCGGCTCCTTTCTTGGAATAAAGAATAACGGACTCCGGCATGCGGATATCCCGCGATGGATCANGGTACGCCTGCAGGGTCGTGTTTGGCAATACTCATGGCCTCGAGATAAGCGATGAGCTCCTCGATGACCTGTTCGCGCCGGGGTATTTCCTTGCCCAGACCCGGCATCGTCGTATTGTACCGGATGCTCTGCGGATTCTCGATCCAGCGCTTCAGGTAGCCAGACTGGATATACTCTGTCACGCTGACCGGAAAATTGAGTTCCGGCCCTTTGGTTCCGCCCTCGCCATTGATGGCGTGGCATGACGCACAGTATTTCCGGAAATGGACGAACCCGCGTCGCGCCTGTGAGGATGCATCCTGAGGCGGGGTCATTTTCGGGAAGGAATCACCGGATTTGAGCTCGACAGCCCTGATCTGGTAGGGCATGTCCGACGCGCCGGATTCGAGCAGCGCTTCCGAATTCACGTTGTCCCATACCAGGTAAAGCGGCCCCAGTTGTACCAGCTCGTTGTTTTGCAGCGTATTGACCATCATGAAGGGCCTGCCATCGTCATGCGCGAAAGCCAGGAAGGCTTCGTGCCCGGCAAACTTTGCCACGGGGACGGTAGCCCGGTATCCGTCGCTGGACAGGAATACGATTTCCTTCGCTTCTTTCCACTTGTTCCCGAAAACCGCATCGAATACAGATCGGGCCGGAAGCACCCGGTAAACACGTTTCCTGCCTTCGTGCGGTTCGAAGACCTGCAACGAGAGGGGTGGCGCGATAGCCTCCAGGTAGCCGAGCGACAGTACCTTCACGATCTGGCTGTTGTCCATGAATTCGATATTCCCGCCATCCTGCAGGGGTGCCGGCGCAGGCGCCGGCGCGGAAGCGGGAATAGGCGCGGGCTGGGAGGCCTGGGCGGGTAAGCCGCCGAGCAGCAGGAGAATGAGAATAAGTGGAATTCGCGATATTCCTGTATTCATGGNATTTCCCTTTTTCCGTTCATTTATCCGTGCCCCTGCATGTCCCGCTTTCCGTAAGCGGAAAGCGCATCCAGAAACGCAACATTGCCCGTTATCGCACGGATGATCAAGCGCGGGCCGCCTGGCATTGTTCCGGCAGGGCATGCGGATTCAGGCATTCCCCGCAATCNCCATCACCATCACCATCACCATCACCACCAGCGCCATCGATATATTTTTGTCATAGTCCCGGCTCGACAGCGTTCCATGCCCGGTTCAATGATTCAGAGAATACCTTTGAACATGCAGGAGCAATCGAATTGCATTCACATCGCGCCATGGAATAATCCGGCTGGCGTTAAAACATGTTTTAATTGGAAGAGCGTGATTTCATATGCATGTAACATGAGTATGCGATGCTTGTCATGTGTTCTGATGATTTGGATGGCATGA
>JGI26540J51217_10002800_pt1 | contig 10806 bp, 9 predicted proteins | sample ThiBio_1000_plan_2_FD_51217 | JGI IMG/M metagenome (IMG submission 51217)
GTGCTGCCCTATGTTCTGCTGATGGGGGCGATGGCGGGCTGGCGCGGGGCGTGGCGCGAGGCGGCGGCATGGGGCGCCTTGGTGGCGCTGTTTGCGGTGGGNTATGCCTGGCACCTCCACCTGATTGCGCTGCAAACCCTGCCCACCGATCAGGTCGGGCCAAGCTGGCTGGCGATGCGCGGGCTGGGGGGCTTCCTGTCGAACACGGTGCTTTCCTCCAACCTGCGCTTTCTGCCCCATCAGATCGCCGGGCCGCTGACCATCCTGATGATCTTCGGCTGGGCCTCGTGGCGATCGAGCGCGNGGGAGACGGGGATGCTGCTGTTTTCCGGCTATGCGCTGCTGTTCTCCATCGCCGGGCGGAATGACAATTTCTATTGGGGGGCAGTGATTACGCCGGTCATGGCTTTGGGGTTGGCCTTTGTGCCGATGGGGCTGGGGGCTTTGGTCCGGGGGGCTTTTAAGAAGTAAGTTTGCCTCCGGCGGGCAAAGGGCGGGGGCCCTTTGCAATCCCGTTAATGGGGNGGTGCCAGAGTTCAGTGAGTGTGTTTGGGGCGATGTTTTAAAGCCTGCGGCGCGGTGAGGTCATCCCTGTCCGCGCCGCAGGCTTTAAAATTCAAGCATCGCGTCCGATGCGTAAGGCTGAACCCATGGCGCAACGCATACAGTAACGGGAGCGCGAGGGTCTAGACCCTCGCATTCTTCCCCTACCTCTTCTATGACCGTCTCCATGCTAGGCAAACGCATCCTTCTCATCATCGGCGGCGGCATCGCGGCCTATAAATCCTGCGAACTGATCCGCCTGATCCGCAAGGCGGGGGGCGATGTCACCTGCGTCCTCACGAAAGGCGGGGCGCAGTTTGTGACGCCGATGACGCTGGCGGCGCTGTCGGAAAATCCGGTGCATACCAGCCTGTTCGATCTGAAGAACGAGGTTGAGATGGGCCATATTCAACTGAGCCGTCAGGCCGATCTGGTGGTGGTCTGTCCGGCCACGGCCGATCTGATGGCCAAGATGGCCTGCGGCATTGCCGATGATCTGGCCACGACGCTGCTGCTGGCGACGGACAAGCCGGTGCTGGCGGTGCCTGCGATGAATGTGCGCATGTGGCAGCATGGGGCGACGATGGCCAATGTCGCCACGCTGCGCGCGCGCGGTGTGAATGTGCTGGACCCGGATGATGGCGTGATGGCCTGCGGCGAGTATGGGCCGGGGCGCCTGCCCGAGCCGGAGGCGGTGATGGGGGCGATCGGCGCGGCGCTGGCGCATGAAAAGCCGCTGGCGGGCCGTCATGTGCTGATTACCGCCGGTCCTACGCATGAGCCTATCGACCCGGTGCGCTATATCGCCAATCGGTCGAGCGGGCGTCAGGGTTTTGCCATTGCGCAGGCCGCCGCGCTGGCCGGGGCATCGGTGACGTTGATCGCTGGCCCGGTCGATCTGCCCACGCCCTATGGCGTGGCCCGCGTCAATGTTGAAACCGCGCGCGAGATGGCGGCGGCGGTCGAGGCTGCTTTGCCCGCCGATATTGCCGTGATGGTGGCGGCTGTGGCGGATTGGCGCGTGGCGGATGCCGGTGCGCAAAAGATCAAGAAGGATGGCAGCGGGGCCGTTCCTCCGCTCGCCCTTGTCGAGAACCCGGATATTTTGGCTGGCCTGTGCGCCTCGCCCCGCCGCCCGCGCCTTGTCGTGGGCTTTGCTGCCGAGACGCAGGGTGTCATCGCCCATGCGCAGGCCAAATTGGCGCGCAAGGGCGCGGACTGGATCGTCGGCAATGATGTGTCGGGCGATGTCATGGGCGGTTTGCGCAACAGCGTTCATATTGTCAGCGCCGATGGGGTGGACAGCCTGCCCGATCTGCCGAAAGAAGCGGTGGCTGCCGCTCTGGTTGAAAGGATTGCCCGTGTCTTTATCTGAACCCATTCCCGTCCGTCTCAAGCGCCTGCCCCATGGGCAGGATCTGCCCTTGCCCGCCTATGCCACCAGCGGCGCGGCGGGCATGGATGTCGTCTCGGCCGAGGATGTGGTGATCGCGCCGGGCGCGCGCCATGCGGTGGCCACGGGCCTTGCCATGGCGATCCCGCATGGTTTTGAAATTCAGGTCCGCCCGCGCAGCGGTCTGGCGCTCAAGCATGGCATCACCGTGCCCAACACGCCCGGTACGATTGATTCGGACTATCGCGGCGAATTGAAGGTGATCCTCATCAACCACGGCATGCAGGATTTCGCTATCGCGCGCGGTGATCGCGTGGCGCAGCTCGTGCTGGCCCCGGTGGTGCAGGGCGGCTGGATCGAGGTTGACGAACTGGACGAAACCGCGCGCGGCGAGGGCGGGTTCGGATCGACGGGCGGCGTGGTCGCGCTGGGCAATTAAGGCCACGAAAAAACCCGCCGCTGGTGAAGGCGGCGGGTTTTTCTCAATTTCGGTTTTTACTTCGCCGGACCCTTCACCGTGGTCTTTTCAGGGGCCACCGTGATGCGCAGCGTTTCGCCCGAATTGCCGGGGAAGCCGGTAAAGAAGGCCTCAACCAGATTGGGCACCAGCCAGGTCAGCTTGTTCGAGGCCGAGGCGGCTTCGGCCTTGCCTTCGAACACGCGCTTGTTGGCGCTCTTGTCGTCGATCTTCACGCTGATGCCGCTGGTGTAAACGGTATAGCTTTCCACGCCCTGATCGAACCAGGGATCATNCCAGCCATAGCCCCAGCCGCCCATCATATAGGGACGGCCATAAAAGCCGCCGCCGTAAAAGCCCCGACGGCCAAAGCCCGGCCCGTACCACGGACCCCAGAACGGATCGCGCATGCCGGTCGAGCGGACATGCACGCGGCCCTTGTCCACGCCATAGGAAAAGCGCACGATCAGGTTGGCCGCATCAGGGTTGACCGCTTCGGTATAGCCCTTCTTGGTCAGTTCNCCGGCCACNAGCTTGGCATACTGGCCAAATTCGATCCCGCCCGCCAGCGACGGATCATCGGCCACAACCGCAAAGGTCTGGCCCTGGGCCGCGGGCAATTGCGATTGAAAGCGGGTGACACGCGTGTCGAGCGTGTCGGCACAGGCGGAAAGGCCCAGCATCAGGAGGCCAGCCATGGCTCCCTTTATGCCGCGCGAGATCCATTGAGAGTTAGCGCCACTCATTCGTTTTTCTCCTCTGCATGCCGCTCTGGCCGACTATCCCTCCCCGGTTAGGGCGCAGCAGTGGTATGGTGCCGCGATGCTAGGCTTGCAAGGCTGAATAATGGTTGAATGATGCGGCAAAAAGAGGCGGGCGCAAAAGGGTTTAACCCCCTTTTGCGCCCTCATTTGTCAACGCACCAGACCCAGCGCGTCATAGGTGGCGGCCAGCGTCGGGGCCGAGGCGGCGCGGGCCTTTTCGGCGCCTTTGCGCAGAATGGCGTNCAACGCCTCGCGGTCCTGACGCAATTCATTGAAACGCGCGTTGATCGGCGCCAGTTGCTCGACCAGCAATTCGCCCAGCGCGGGCTTGAACGCGCCAAAGCCCTTGCCGCCGAAGGTGTCCAGAATCTGCGCCACCGACTGGCCCGACATGGCCGAATAGATGCCCACCAGATTGCGCGCCTCGGGGCGGCCCTCCAGCCCTTCGGCCTCGGATGGCAAGGCGTCGGCGTCGCTCTTGGCCTTCTTGATCTTGCCCATGATCGCGTCCGCATCGTCGGTCAGGTTGATGCGGCTCATGTCGCTGGGGTCCGACTTGCTCATCTTGGCTGAACCATCGCGCAGCGACATGATACGCGCGGCGGCGGGCGGGATGATCGGTTCGGGCAGGACGAACAGCGGCGCGTCCGCAGGGCAGAAGTCATTGTTGAACTTTTGCGCAATGTCGCGCGCCAGTTCGAGATGCTGCTTCTGATCCTCGCCCACGGGAACATGCGTGGCCTGATAGATCAGCACGTCAGCGGCCTGCAGCACAGGATAGGTGAAAAGCGCGACCGACTGGCCATCGCGGTTCTTGCCCGCCTTGTCCTTCCACTGCGTCATGCGGTTCAGCCAGCCCACGCGTGCCGTGCCGTTGAGCAGCCATTGCAACTCGGCATGGGCGGGCACCTGCGTCTGGTTGAACAGGGTGGACTTGTCCGGGTCGATCCCGCAGGCGACCAGCGCGGCGGTCATCTCGCGCGTGTTTTCGCCCAACGCCTTGGGATCATGCGGCATCGAAATCGCGTGAAGGTCGGCGAGGAAATAGAAACATTCCCCGCCCTTGGCCGTCCACTCGTCCTGCATCGCCACCCAATTGCGGATCGCACCAAGGTAATTGCCAAGGTGAAGATTGCCGGTGGGCTGAATGCCAGAAACGATACGCATGTGTTTCACTTCTCTGCTGAAACGCGGCGACGCCGCAAAAGTTTAAGATCCTCGATGCCAAAGGCGCCAAGGGCAAAGCTGGCGAGGCCATAGACAAAAACGCCCCCGCCCACCAGCGCCCCCATCGAGGCCAGGCGCACAAACCACGAGCCATGGGTATAAGGCATCAGCCAAGGCTGGCTGATCCACAGTACCGCGCCCATGGTCAGCGCCGCCACGCCCAATCGCCAGGCCCGGTGGCGCAGGCGCAGATCCATCTCGAAATGGCCGCGCTTGACCAGCGTGGCATAGAGCAGCCAGACATTGACCGTCGAAGCAATCGCGGTGGCCAGCGGCGGCCCCATATGGCGCAGCGGCAGGATCAGGATCAGGTTGAGCGCGAGGTTGACCCCCATGCTGATGGTGGCGAAACGCACCGGGGTCTTGGTGTCGTGGCGTGCGTAATAACCGGGCGTCAGCACCTTCACCAGAATATAGCTGGGCAGGCCGATCGAGAAGGCGGCCAGCGCCTGCGCTGTATGGGCGGTGTCGAGCGCAGTGTAGCGGCCATAGCCGAACAGCGCGGCGGCAATCGGCTCGCCGCAGAACACCAGACCCACCGTTGCGGGCAGGGTGAGCAGCAGGGCGATTTCGAGGCCGCGGTTTTGTGTCTCCATCGCCCCCGCCTCATCGCCCGCGCCCAGCAGGCGGCTGATCGTGGGCAGCAGCACCGTGCCCAGCGCAATGCCGATCAGGCCCAGCGGCAACTGGTTGAGCCGGTCGGCCATGTAAATATAGGTCACGCTGCCATGGTCGAGCAGGCTGGCGGCCAGCGCGGTGGAGATGACAAGGTTGATCTGCACCGCGCCTGCGCCCGCCGCCGCCGGCCAGATCAGCGCCATCAGCCGCTTTACCTCGGGCGTGAAACGCGGCCAATGAGGGCGCAGCGAGACGCCGTTGCGCCATGCCGCATGGGCCAGCCACGCCAGTTGCAGCGCGCCCGACACTGTGACCGCCAGCGCCTGATTGCGCGCGGTTTCAAACGGATCCGGCGAGTGGAAAAGCAGCAGCGCGCCGATCAGCGTCAGATTGAGCAGGATGGGCGCGGCGGCATTGACCCAGAATTTATGCAGCGAATTCAAAATCCCGCCCAGCAAAGACACCAGCGAGATCAGCATCAGATAGGGGATCGTCAGCCGCGAAAGCTTGACCGCAAAGGCGAACTGATCCGCCGAAACCCCATGGAACCGGCCCGATAGCGCCCATGTGACGGGCCATGCAAAGACCTCGAGCAGGATCGTCATCGCGATCAGCACGGGCAGCAGCACCGAAAGCGCCGCCTCGGCAAAGGCGATGCCGTCGGACAGGCCGCGCCCCTGCGCATCGGCCACTTTCTGATTGAACATGGGCACAAAGGCGCTGGCAAAGGCGCCCTCGGCAAACAGGGCGCGGAACATGTTGGGCAGGCGGAAGGCCACCAGAAAGGCGTCCGAGGCAAAGCCCGCGCCCACCATGCGCGCAAAGAGCGAATCGCGCACCAGGCCCAGCACGCGACTCATCAGGGTGAGGCCGCCGATCGTCCCCGTGGCTTTAAGAAGGTTCATGGGTTGGGCGGTCTTGTGTTGGCTTTATCGGGAAATGCCCGGCCCCGCATGGAGGCCGGGCAGGACATTATGCGTGGCCGGCGGGCTCGTCGGTGGCCGAGGGGCCCTGCTGGGCTTCGGCCTGCGCGGCAAGCTGCTGGATATAGAGGCCATTGAAATCAATGGGTTCCAGCATGACCGGGGTAAAGCCTGCATCGCGCGTGGCATCGGCGATCACGCGGCGGGCAAACGGGAAGAGGATGCGGGGCGCTTCGGCAAACATGAAGGCGTGCATCTGGGCTTCTTCCAGATTGCGCATCCCGATCAGGCCCGCATAGGTCAGATCGACGATATAGGCCNCGCCCGCTTCGGCGCGCGCGTTGATCTGGATCTTCAGCTCGACCTCATGCACGTCGCCCTCGATGGCGCGGGCCTGAATGTTGAACTGGATGTCCAGCTGGGGCGAATCCTGCCACGAAAAACTCTCGGGCGCATTGGGATTTTCGACCGACAAGTCCTTCACATACTGCGAAATCACGCCTGCGCTGGGCAGGGTGTCCTCGCCATCCAGACGCAGCGAGGAAGTGACGGTGCCATCATCGGCCATGTTTGATACTTTCCCTGTGTGGCCCGGACTGCGGGCGCATGTGGTGGTCGTGGTTTGGGCAAAGCGCCTAGCATCACGGCCCGCACCGCACAAGGATCTGGGCGGCAAAGCAGACAGTTGCGGCGATTGTGACGCAGTGCGGGATTTTTTCGGGATTATATCCCCATCCATGCGTTGTTCATTTGTCAATCGTCACTATGTAGGGCACTATCAAGGGTGAAGTCCGCATGTTGCAAGACTCGCTCACAGGGATGAAAGCAAACGCAAGTGACCGTCTCGATCGTCATTCTGGCCATGATCGCAGCCTTTCTGGGCATGCGTCTCTATTCGGTGCTGGGGCGCCGCGCCGAACATGGCGAGGAGCCGGTACAGAGCCGTCTGGACGCCCAGCCCGCCGCTGCGGCCCCCGCTTTGCCGCTGCCCGAACGGGCCGTGGCCGGTACGGTCCGCCCGCGTGAACTGGGCGCGGTGCTGCCGGGTGTCGAGCGCGGATTGCGCGAAATCATCTCGGCGGACCGCCGCTTTGACCCCGTCACCTTTGTCGAAGGCGCCCGTTCGGCCTATCGCATGGTGCTCGAGGCTTTCTGGCGCGGCGATCGCGGGCAATTGAGCCATCTTTGCGATGCCGAAGTCGCACGCAGCTTCATCGAAGCCATCGACGCGCGCGAGGCCGCCGGTGAAACCTTCAACAACAGCCTTGTCCGTATCGAGGAAACCCAGATCGTGGGCGCCAGCTATTCGGCTCCCTTCGCCCGCGTGTCGATCCGCTTTGTTGCCGATATCGCCGCCGTCACGCGCGACCGCGATGGCAAGGTGATCGCCGGTTCGCTCAATGACGCGGTCGAGGTTCGCGATGTCTGGACATTCCGCCGCGATATCCACTCGGCCGATCCCGATTGGCTTCTCGAAGAGACCGACGAAGGTTAAGACCTTCGCTAAGCGGGGCGGCGCTAAGGCGTTCGCCCCGTTTGCCTGTGCCAAAGGGCCGGGCATGGAATGCGCCAAAAGGCGAATCTGGTGGGGACGATTATGAATTTGAGGCAGTCGCGAATCGGCGCGGCGCTGGCTGGATTGCTGTTGCTTGAGGCTTGCGCCCGCATCATTCCCGGCCCCCGTCCGCCCGTTACGCCCCCTCCGCGCCCAGTTCCCACCACGCCCGTTCCCCCGCCAAAACCGGTGGTGACCGCACTGGATGTCGGCGTGCATCGCGGGCCGGATCTGGCCTCTTTCGCGCTGAGCGACGGGACGGCGCAGAGCGCGCTGGCCTCTTTCCGTGAAAGCTGTCCCAAGCTGCTGGCGCGACCTGACACCAGCGGGTTGACCCAGCGTGGCGATTGGCAGGATGCCTGCGCGGCGGCCTCGGGTTGGGCTTCGTCGGATGCGACGCGGTTTTTCCGCTCCCGCTTCGAACTGGCGCAGGTCAGCGATGGAGCGACTTATGTCACCGGCTATTACGAGCCGGAAATCGCGGGCAGCCGCACCCGCCAGCCCGGTTATGACGTGCCGGTCTATGGCGTGCCGCGCGATTTGGTCCATGCCCGCCCCGGCGATGCGCCAATCAAGCCCAACGGCCAGACGCCCTTTGGCCGCTATGACGAGAACGGGGTGTTCCAGCCCTATTTCGAACGCGCCGAAATCGATNATGGAAAGCTGGTCGGCAAGGGGCTGGAAATTGCCTGGGCGGCCGATCCGGTGGAGTTCTTCTTCCTGCAGATTCAGGGTTCCGGGCGGTTGCGCGGGCCGGACGGGCGGGTGATTCGTATCGGCTATGCCGCCGACAATGGCCAGAATTACACCGGCATCGGCACCGTCATGCGGCAGCAGGGCCTGCTGGGCAATGCGCCGGGGCAGTATCCGGGCTCGATGCAGGGCATCATGCAATATATCCGCGAACATCCGCAGGATGGCATGTCGCTGATGCGCCAGAACAAGAGCTGGGTGTTCTTTCGCGAATTGACCGGCGACGGGCCGATCGGCGCGATGGGCGTGCCGGTGCGGCCCCATGTCAGCGTGGCGGCCGATCCGCTGTTTACGCCGCTGGGGGCGCCGGTGCTGATCGCGGCCGATCCGGCGCTGGCCAATGCGAACAAGGTCAACGGCCTGTGGGTGGCGCAGGATACCGGCGGGGCGATCAAGGGGCCGAACCGCTTTGACAGTTTCTGGGGCGCGGGCGACGAGGCAAGGCGCATCGCGGGCGGTATGCTGGCGCGTGGGCGGGCCTATATTCTGTTGCCCAAGGGTACGCTGGCGCGGCTTGGGGTGCGATGAGGGCGCCGTTCTCCCTGCGTGGCGGGCGCAGGCTGACGCCGGAAGAAGAGGATCTATGGCGCCGGGTGGCCGATACGATCGAGCCGCTGGAGCCGCGCCGCAGAGNTGAACCCAATGTGCCGCCGCCGGTTGTGGCCGAGGCGTCGCCCCTGCCGCCCAAGCGCATCAAGGGCCGCGTCCCGCCTCCTCTGCCGCCGCCCGCGCCGCCACCGGCGCCCGCGCGTCCGCTGGACCGGCATGGACTGGACGGCGGATGGGACAAAAGGCTGGGCAAGGGGCAGGTGGCTCCTGATTTTACGCTCGACCTCCATGGCGCCAATCTGGAAGGGGCCTATCAGCGCCTCGATCATGGCCTTGCGCTGGCTCTGGCGCAGGGCGCGCGGGTCGTGTTGCTGATCACGGGGCGCGCGCGTCCGGCTCCCGGCCCGGCGGATCGCGGATCGCATCGCGGGGTGATCCGGGCCAAGTTCCTCGACTGGCTGGTCCATGGCTCGCATGCTTCGCGCATTGCGGCTGTGCGGGCGGCGCATCCCCGGCATGGGGGCGCGGGGGCGGTGTATATTATTTTGAAGCGGGGGAAGTAAGGGAAGGGGTTGCCTCCGGCGGGTTAAGGGACTCGGTCCCTTAACAATCCCGATAATGGGGTGGCGTTTGGTTGGTAGATAAGCGCTATTCCGCGAGGCGTTTCATAAAGCCTGCGGCGCGGCGACGTAGCGCCATTGGCGCCGCAGGCTTTCAATTCCAAACATCGCTTCCGACACAAAAGGCCGAACATTTAACACATCCAATAACGGGATTGTTAAGGGACCAAGTCCCTTAACCCGCCGGAGGCATAAAAGCCCCTTAAGCCACCCCCTCCAACACCGGCGCCGGCGTGCGGATCAGGTAATCGAACGCCGACAGCCCCGCCGTTGCCCCCGCGCCCATGGCGATGACGATCTGCTTATAGGGCACGGTGGTGCAATCGCCCGCCGCGAAGACGCCTGGCACGCTGGTCGCGCCCTTGGCGTCGATCTCGATTTCGCCGCGAGGGCTCAGGGCGAGGGCGCCTTTGAGCCATTCGGTGTTCGGCACGAGGCCGATCTGGACGAAGATACCTTCGAGCTCGACCGTGTGGACCGCATCGGTATTGCGGTCTTTATAGGTCAGGCCCGTCACCTTGGCGCCATCGCCCAGCACTTCGGTGGTCAGCGCGCTGGTGATTACGTCCACGTTGGGCAGCGAACGCAGCTTGTCCTGAAGCACGGCATCGGCGCGCATTGCGCTGTCGAACTCGATCAGCGTGACATGGGCGACGATGCCAGCGAGGTCGATGGCCGCCTCGACGCCCGAATTGCCGCCGCCGATTACCGCCACGCGCTTGCCCTTGAACAGCGGGCCGTCGCAGTGGGGGCAATAGGCCACGCCCTTGTTGGCATAGTCCTTTTCGCCCGGCACATTCATGTTGCGCCAGCGCGCGCCGGTGGACAGCACGATGGACCGCGCCTTGAGCACACCGCCATTGGCCAGCTCGATCTGGTGATAGCCGCCTTCGCGCTCCGCCGGGATCAGCTTTTGCGCGGTGGCAAGGTTCATGATGTCGACATCATAGTCCTTCACGTGGCTTTCCAGCGCGGCGGCCAGTTTCGGGCCTTCGGTGTGGGAAACCGAGATGAAATTCTCGATGCCCAGCGTGTCGAGCACTTGCCCGCCGAAGCGCTGAGCGGCGACACCCGTGCGGATGCCCTTGCGCGCGGTATAGATGGCCGAGGCGGCGCCTGCGGGGCCGCCGCCGACAACCAGCACTTCGAACGGCTCCTTGGCGTTGACCGCTTCGGCGGCCTTCGCTTCGGCGCCCTCGTCCAGATCGGCGACGATCTCCTCCAGCGTCTTCTTGCCCGACAGCCACATCGCACCATCTTTGAACACGGCGGGCACAGCCATCACGCCGCGCTCATCGACTTCGGCCTGATAGGTACCGCCCTCGATCAGGGTTGCGGAGAAACGCGGGTTCTTCAGCGCGATCAGCGTCAGCGCCTGCACCACGTCGGGGCAATTGTGGCAGG
>JGI26540J51217_10002823_pt1 | contig 10748 bp, 8 predicted proteins | sample ThiBio_1000_plan_2_FD_51217 | JGI IMG/M metagenome (IMG submission 51217)
TGTTCTTTTGTACTCAAATACCATTGGGTTTATTTAATATTCTTCTCTCACCTGTCCTCAGGTATCAATTAACGCAGACAGTAGCTTTAGAACTGACAACACTATTTAATTTTATTGCGTCAATTAATTATTCTGTACGTCACACTTTAGTTTACTAGTAGAAAACAAAATGTGTTTGCTTTTTTTTCTTAGACAACATTCTATATTCATTGTTTGACAAGTGGTTTATTTCGAGGAAAATTTTTCAATACATTTCGTTGCGGTCGACGACGAGGACGAGTTGATACTCTAATACAAATGAACGAAGTTAATGCAACATCAACTCGAAGACCGAATTAATAAATGTTAAATGTTGTTTTGTTTCTATTCGCCTTTCTCTGCGTACATCAAAAGAGAATATTTTCGAAAATCAGAAACTGTTTATTTAATCCATATTTGTATTGAATTTTCATGATGCAAAGCAGATGATGAACTAACAAAATATGTTGTCGATATCTGATTTTTTAACCATGTAACCATTTCGATTTTGTCATGTAATTCGTGTAAATTTACTTTTAATGTTCAAAGATTTGGTTTGGACACATCTCAAGAATACTCTGTTTTAGTTTAATCTTTCTCAAATAGTCACAAAAAAATGAGAAAANGAAACATGCTTGGATATTTTCATCACCCAACGATAATACAATGAGTTGGCTCACTCACATGAGTATTCCTTTTCGTCTATTTCAANCATTACATGATAATCGGTCAAGCACAGAGAGAATGAGAGAAAAAAATGAATTTTTCAATTCAACATTGTTCATTCGGTCTATTTTCAGTCGAACAGTTGATTGAGTATTGNCATTTGATATAACAAATTCTCAATGAATAATTCACANCTAACTATTGTTGATTTACCNGNAGAGATTTTAATCTGTATTTTCAATAAACTTCACAATTTGGATGTTTTATATTCTTTAATTGNTAGTAATCGAAAACTAGATGCAATTGTTTGTGATNGAATATTTACTCAATCAATTGATCTGACACGACTAGTTNCAAAAGAAAAGCTTGATGGATTTTGTTCACAAATCTTGCCTCGAATTCATCGTAATATTCAATGTCTCACAATTGATCCATGTTGGATGGAATATATTCTTGATACGAAGAAATTTACCAATTTACATCGACTTTATTTGACTGATATCAATGTTGTTATGGCATCGAAGATTTTTAATCGTAGATATTCATATATTCTTTTTTTTTTCGATCATTTTCTTTGCATTATTTTAAAGAAACAAATTCAACGATTATTAATTTCAAAGATCAAATTCAGGAATTGAATCTTACTATTTGTACCAAAAATACAAATACATTTAATTTACTTGTTGATATTTATCGTCAAATCTTTTGTTTATTCACAAATTTAACAAATTTATATTTGGATTTCATTAGTGAATATGTTTTAACGAAATCATTGTTAGATAATTTACCTTCAACAACATGTTCATCATCAACTATCACTTATCTAAATATTAAATTGCATAATATTGACGATTGTTTTCTTTTGCTTGATGGTCGTCTCAGTGAATTACATACGTTAATAGTTAAACTAGATTTTATTCATGATCAAGAAATACTTCGACGTATTCCATTAGAAACTCTATGTCATTCTATTATATTAGCGGATAAAACAAAAAATTTTGAAAAATTAAAATCTTTTTCGCTTATTGTACAACAGTTGACCAATGAATTCGATACGTTGATTGTCCGATTTCTTCGTCGATTGGTTCACTTAGAAACACTTTCACTATCTCTTCATCTTTATCAGCGAAGTTCATTTATTGATTATACTTATTTAGAGAATATTTTTCTGGGAAGCTTGTTGTGCCTGCGAAACTTTCATTTCGATATCGTTGATCATATCATCATCTATGACGATACGAAACCATGTTTTTCTGATATTCAACAGACATTTATTAGAAAAGGATATCATGTTAATGGCTATTTGGATTGTGCAATTCATCCTGTTGGATTATGGAGTTAATGTCATATTTATTCGCTTCCATTTATGTTTGAATACATGCAACCAATTACAAATTGTTTTCCTGGTGATTTATTTAAAAGTGTCACTGTTCTATGGTTAAAAGATACAAATCGACCTTTTGAAAACAGTTTTTTCATGAAAGTTTCACAATCATTTCCATACATTCGTCGTCTAACAATCATCAATGAATTAGAAAAACAACAAATAAAACATTTATCGCCAATAATTAAATTTTCTTCTCTGATCGAACTGCATTGTGTGATCGTTCATACGAATTATGTTGAACAATTTCTTTCGAGTTTGAACACATATTTGCCTGCTCTTACGAAACTTACTGTTCAATACAAACATTTAGTTACAATTACTGAATATTTCACCAGAGATATCACGCGAATTAATTGTGCAAAATTGAAATCAATCAATTTTACAGATATAGAATCAACTGTACATTCAGAAGACTTCTATCGTTATTTTCCTTCATTGAATTTGTCTGCTTAGAAATAAACTTCTTCAATTTAAAAAAAAGCGTAGAATTTGGCACTTGTTGATTTGTTTTGTCTTGAAGTTTTTCATAAGAGTAAACTATCTCTTACATGTTGGTATACAGAAGAATAAAAATGATAGTAGGCGAAATAACAACATGAAGAACGTAATGAAATAAAATTGAAGAATAACAATCTATGTGACATGAAAATATATTTGAAGAGAGAATCTATGTGCTTCTCTCTTTTTTATTATATAAGAAGGATGATTTTATTGAGCCGGTAGAAGATTCGAGTCAAAGCTAAACTTGTTTCAACTTGATAGTTTACTCTACCAGTGAATTAAAACTTATTTCGAATAAAATAATTAATAATGAATGCTCAACAACAATAAATAGCCAATACTCAAGAGATTGTTAATAATGTAAGGCTCTGCTTCGTTAAGAAAATATAAAGATTTTGAAAATGTCTATAATAGTTTAATCAACATATGCAACGATTTATGACTCTCGAAGCGCAGAGCATGAACCAAAATTTACTCTCCGAACTCATTGATCAGCGAGAGAATTCGTTTTTTTATATTCACGCCAATCAGCAAAATTATAGTAAGTGTTTCATCTCATAAACGTAAAAGACATTTCGGCAATGTGACCATGCAAGTGTGCAGCAAATGAATTAATACTGAGAAATACGAAGAATTAGATAGCTACTATATGAGTGATCATCGATTCAGGTTTGTATTACAATTCTTCCTGAGAATTTATTTATATCAACGATTTATTTTCATTGATAATTTCATCGTCATCATTTTTTATCTTAAAAACACAAGTAACATTTGTTTTACGACTCGCTCAACTCTTTCTCATTGAAATCTTGTTTCTCAATGCCATCAAACACTATTTATTTATCACGACTAAACTCATCTTTTGACGCTCCAATTCAAATTAGCACCGACCAAGATTTTTAAGGAGATATCAATAATTAATTCACTAGTTAAATAATAAGGGAACTAATACTCATCTAATCGATTGGCTAATCATTCTCTGAAAGAAACTTCTTTTACATACCGAAGGAAAAAAAAGAAAGAAAATAACTAATCCAATTGGTCCATTTGGTTTATTTTTTTGAATTGAGTATATCGACTATGTTTTGTTCAGATATTGTATCTTTTGTTATTTGACTTCGTGTGAGTGCTCTCTCAGTAAGTTTTGAAGGGTAACTATGCATTTGGTCGAAAAATTTTCAAATATGAAGAAATCCAGAAAAAGTGAGAAAATACGGAATTTTTCTGGAAAAAAACGAATGATCTGGCAACACTGGTTTAATTCGAATTGGAAACGATAGGAAGTGACTGAAACAAGCATAGTATCCTTAGGGATCGTTCAGAATCCGGATGTCGAAAGCGTCGATATGAGAATTGTTATTTACTGCAAACTGGTCATTCCTTCTATTCATACTCCTTTGTTATCAACATCCATCAGATAATATACTTTCGTTGTTCTCAACTCTTCGTGTGTAGTTGATGTGAGAGAACAGAATAAGATTATCTAGGTTATCTAACGATGAATAAAACATATAGATATTTTTTATATTTTATATACTTGCAACTTGTACTTTTTTTGCAAACAAGAAAAAAGCATAGTTTTATTTAAAAATAAAAGATAATGTATTGCTTTTGTTATTTCTTTAGTAGATAAATCTTGAATATGGACAAGGAAAACAATGAATCAACGACATGGTTGAATCTTTTCCCAACTGAAATTATTTTTATGATATTTAATTATTTATCTTCAAATGATATTATTTATGCGTTCTCTCTTTTTAATCAACGATTCAATCATTTATTATTACAAAATCCATATTATTTAAATAATTTCGAATTACCAATAACAAATTTAAAAATATGGAAAAATATTTTATCAGTTGTTGGTTCAGAAATCGAATGTTTAAATATGAAAATAAATTATTTATCAATTCCATTAAAATATTTCACAAATTTAAAATCTTTAATTATTTCATCACCATATGGATTACCTGAAAAAGAACTAATATCTATCGTTGAAAGTGAACAATTTCAAAATTTACATTCATTTAAAATCATAGAAGAGAAAATATTTTCTGATAAAATCTATAAGTCTGAAAAAAATTATCTGTTCAAAAGAATTTTTAATCGTGAAAATTCATTAAAAATCTTAATAATTCCATCACTTTATATAAAAACTCTCGATAATTTAAATATGAATTTCAATTTACATTCAATAACATTAACTATAAATTCTTTTGAAAATATATTTCTATTAATTCAATCAACGCCTAATTTAGAATATTTAAATGTTGATTCATATATATTCGAAGATAATTCCTATGAAATTTTAACAACTATTTCAAATATAAAATTAAAAGAATTCTATTTAACATTACGTAGTAAAAGTGATGCATCAGACAAGATGGATGAATTAATTCATTCTATAAAACAATTATCATTATCATTGAATTGTTTATCATTGAATTTAATTTATCTTCCTCTTAAAGATCAAAATGAAATTCCATTTAATAGTAATAAACTTCAACAATTTTTAGAATCAATCAAAGAATTAAAACAATTCCATCTCTATGCTAAACTCGAACGAAATTTCATTATTCAAAATCAAATTGTATCTCGATTCAAAAATCAATATTGGTTTGATCATCATTGGTCATTTGGAATGCATGATAAATATTTTTATACATTACCATTTCATTTTGATTATCTTTACAAATTTTATGAAAGTTCTAATGATGTTCAATCAAACAATCCGGAAATTTTGATAAATAATCCTCGACTATGGTCTAATGTTAAAGGTATTGAAATAGAAAAACCACCAGCATATTTTTATAGTTCTATTTTAAGAAAATTAAAAATAGTAATGCCAAAATTAAATTTAATTAAATTTAATTTTTATATGGGTATTACTGATCCTTATACATATTTATATCTCGGTAAAAAAGATCAAATTCATCTTACATTCAATAATCTGACAACTCTTCAGTTTACTAAGGGTTTTATAGAAGAGATTAAAGATTTAATAATTTATTTATTACCAAATTTAAAACATTTGATTTTATCTTCGGAATATTTACCTTCAATACATAATGAATTATCCCAAATATTCAATCAAAGAATTGAACGATTGGATATTGATTCTTATGCTAAATTTGACTTATTAGCAAATCGATATTATGTTTATTTTTCAAATGTCGAATTTATTTATTTTAATATAAAATACGTTGAAAAAGATTATGAATCTTATGCAAATATTATTATTAAAATATTAACAAATTTCAAATCATTAAAGAGTCTAGTAATGTTTATTCAACGAATAGGTGATATTCGGATTTATCCTTCATTTGGAACAGATTTAATTCAACTTATTGAATATTTAAATACAAATACAATTACAAAAAAATATAATATCAAACATTTTCGTGAATATGCTTTGTTTTCAAAACAGGAATCTAATCATAACAGTAGTATCAAATTTGAAAGTTAAATTCAAGTTTTCAACTACTTAATCCAGTGCAAACCGTGTACACAACGACGACTTCATCTTCATCCTCTTTTTGTCTTTATCCATTGGCGGTTTACTTTCGTACGATATTTAGAATAATCTTTCATCTTTAAAATGATTAAATAAAATGATTAATTTAAAATGATTCAAAATATAGAGTACAATTACGTAGTGTAATATATACGTCGTAACAGTTAAGAATTTTGATTAAATTTATCATATCATACGGCTTGTCCACAGGTAACGCACTCAGCAAGTTTTGACTTCTCAGTCTAATAAGTCAATAACTAAACGTGATGGAGCTCTGAAAAATTTACTGTAACAAGAACTTCGTTGGTTTTCCTTTCACTAAAATTTTCATTGAATTCAGTTGAACTGTGGGTGCATTATATAGACAATGATAGAAAGCTCTATGTTCAGACACTGAACGGAAAAAATCGATTTTCCTTCGACTATTTTTGACTACGAGAAGATAAGTTTAATAAATCAGAAAATTACTTTTCGAAATCTACTTTCATGCATAAGCAATATCAAACTCTCTAAGTAACGCACTCAGCACAGCTTTCATGCAGATTTTCCGATTTTCAGGATTTATGTCGAAAATCTAATTTAGTCCATCAAGAAGCGATAGTAATTATAGAATTATATAGTTAAAAAGTTTTTTTTTATAACAAANTTTGTGAAGAAAATGNCAATAATCAATGAATTCTGTCTAACTATGAGATGATTCAACACATNGTCGACATCGAACGGCATTAACCATTATCACATATAACTTTTCAGTAATGCGATTTTTTCGGTATTCCGAACCAATTAAACATAATTAAAGTGACATAGAGAGATTAACGAAGATCTTTGCCGTATTTTCAAAAGATCTGCTTGATATTTAAATAGTTCTTTGTCACCTATATNTTGTGTNCTTGAATATGATTTAAAACTATATATAAACTCTCTTTCTACAGATTATCTCAATATTATTGTTGTCTCGACGTTCTCTCATAAGTATCATAAATAAAATGACCTATTGAAAAAGAAAACAACCAAGTTTTGAGATTTGAATTCAAATAGTTTGATAAAAATTCACTAGATAATGTTTAATTTTAATCGCCTTATTACTTCGAACAAATTCGTTATATATAGAGAACAGAAAAGAAAAATAAGAATTATTTATAACACAAAATAGTAAGAGGTTTATCTTAATTTGAGCAAAAAATAATTTTTTATAAGCAAGGCTCCTAGTTATGGGTAATGTATTAATATAAGAAAAGAAATTCATTTGAAAAACTATAATGAAATGAATAGTTAACACATTTTTGTTAATTCTTTTGTTAAAAATTGCCCATGAACACATTTTACAATTGAAATTTTATTATATGATATTATCTTACATTGAATTTCACCATGAAATCTATCTTTACCAATTATTAGATCACCCCAATTTAAATTAATAATATCATTATTATAAGTCCCAACTGCTACATGTGACCACTTATTATTTTTATCAATACCTAGCCAATTTATTTGATTATTATGCGTACCAATTATATAAATTGATTTATCATCACCTTCCCAACATCCATTCAAACTGCTTGTGTTCTGCCATTTCATACCTTTATCAATTTCAAAAGTATCTAAGTATTCATTTGATATTCGACGAAAATCTGTACCCCAAAATACGTTATTGCTATCATATGTTTTTGTCATATTTTGATAATCTGATGATATTTTTAATTTTAGCGTACCAGAATAGTTATCACGAGCAATTGGAAGATCACCCCATTGTATAGTCAATTCGTTTGTATTATCTATAGTTCCATAGCCAACATTAACAAAATCCCAACTAGCCTTAGACTTTCGTCCGAACCAATATACTTTTTGACCATATTGACTTATGAAATAAGTGCCAGCATCTTGTATATTATGAACATTATCATCGCATGTCCATACACCAAATAGATTATACGCCGTACTTTCAATAATCAATTCGATTTTCGTTATAGTTTTACCATTATTTTCGTATGTAGTCGAATCCTTTATAACACGAAAACATGTATAAGGTTGTAATAGTACTTCTTTTTCTGATGAGTATTTTGATATATCTTCTATAGTCGAGCATGTATGTGCAAATCTTTGAGGAATATAAATAATAAATACAGCAGTACATCCACACCATTTAGTTGCTATGTGAATATCTTTAGTGCATGATGTAAAACCTGGCCAATAAAATAATAAACCATTCCTATATGTTGCTGTTGGCTTAGACTCTAAACCCATACCACGATAGACAATACCATAAAAATGTCGTCTAGGATTTTGTAGGCCTTTCAATAAACTATGAATATAAGGGACAAATAATAATAAAGCATTTCTATCACTATTTCTTAATGCTTCATTTAGTTTTCTAAAAACACATGAATCGTATGTATAAACTTTAATCGATATTTCATTAACATCCAGATGATTTTTTTCACTATCATATAACGTATCTAATTTAGAGAAATTATCATCGTATTTTGTTAATATTTGGCATATGGACTGTTGTGGAGTAATAATATTATATTTGTGAGAATTGTCTAATATTTCTTTGTAAATACCTTCAACTGTTCTCACATAAGTTGGAACATTACCTGATACAACACATAAATCATGCTCTGGATTCCGAAAATCTGATTCCAGACATTTTGGTGTAGACATGAAATGGATATGTTATAAATTTAGAATACGTTATTTATTTGGCTTGTTCACTGACAAATGTTATAAAAAGAAAAGAATGTTTTGCATATATTCGGGATTGTTTATTTGATCGAATTGTTTTAGAAAAAGTTTCATTTTATCCCATACTGGGTAAAAAGTATGCCACGTTAAAAAACGTGTTCTTCTCTTTCTTGAAGTCATAAAAAGTGATCGCTTACTTGACTGATGAAAGAATAGTCTCCCATACCTCTCATAGTCTCTGAGAGAAAACAAGCTTCAAATTGTAGACCGGGAAATATGCAAGATCCGCGTCTCCCAGCAGATCCACACATCCTCAAGATGTTACTGTATATACGCACACCCTCACCATTGAGATGCATGTATATACATGGACCCCTTTACCCTCACCCTCAACACCCTCAACACCCTTGAATGAAGGAATCGATAAACAGAAAAGTTGGTTTAGCCCAGGAGTCATTTGCATTTCGTACAATTTTAGATCTGTAATACGATCAACAACATTTGGTAGATATTCTTGACAGAACCAATCAAGTGTAGTCTTTGGTATTGCACAAAGTGAAAATCGATAATCATAAAATTATTGCTCAAGAGAATGATTAAAACGGGAATTGCACTTATAGAAAGCTGCGAGCAAATGAAATCCATTGAGACACGAAAAAAATTGGAGTAGAAGTTCGTTTGGGAATAATTCTAAATCCATTATCCTATGTTTCATTGGTAGCTATGTCACGCGGTTATTATATATCTATGCGTAGATCAATATCAATCGACATTAGCTGTCAGATGGAATAGACTAGGCGACAATTTTTCTTCTTTGACGTCTAGCAGGAAATGTCAGTTAGGTCAATTTTTTCAATATCAAATTTTATAAAAAAGTACAAAAAAAATTAATTATATCATAAAAATAAAGGCTGCTGTTGACACGTTGCATTTATTATATACGTAAAAATTCATCTGAGGCAGTATATATAATTACAATCGGAATATATGTGTCCTCGTCATTACATTTACGACAAAGCAAATGAATACAACAACTTTATTCGATGCGCTCTCCGATGGTTCATCATCATCACCAGCACCAGGACCACCTGGTGGAGGTGGACCTCCTCCACCGGGTGGTCCTCCTCCACCAGGTGGTCCTGGTAGTGGAGGTGGAGCTGGTATGGGTACAGCTGTAACAACTGCTTTTCAGCAAAATCTTATTCTCTATGGCTATATTATTCTATTCTTACTTGGATTCTTTGGTCACGTCAACTCAATTCTAATCTTTCTTGATCGTACACTTCGCACAGTCTCAACTAGTTGCCTTTTCATTTGTGTTACTCTATCAGACATCATCTATTTATCGACATGTATCTATGATTTTCTCTATACTGGTCTTGGTTTAACTTACATTAGCCAACAAAATAATACTAGTCTCGCTAATATCCTTTGTCGTTTTCGTTCGTTCGTACAATCAGTAGCAATGTGCTCATCTTCTTGGATTCTACTATCAATTGCGATTGATCGATGGCTTCGTATTCGATTTCCTTTTCAAGTTAGAAAATTGTGCACAAAACGACGAGTATTATTTGGTGCACTGATTATTGTTATCTGTGCCATTGCTTTGAATTCTCATTTACTTACACTACCATTTGGGAATCTATCAAGTACAAACATCTGTGGTCCTGTTGGTTCAGCTCAGTATTCAACTTTCTTTCGACAAGTAATTGATTGAATTTATTATGAAAGAAAATAATATTCTTTTCTTCGATTATTTTAGATTTGGGGAATTTTATTTGCATGTTTACAAACAGCTTTACCAACAATTTTTCTTTTAATTGTAACAATAGATATGTTTCGCCGTCTTCGACTTCAACAACGACAGAAACAAAAGTTAAATCAGAATCAAAATCGTCGTCGAGCTTTCGTTGATCGACAAATGTTAATTATCATGTTGGCTAGTATCTCTCTGTTCTTTTGTACTCAAATACCATT
>JGI26540J51217_10002827_pt1 | contig 10742 bp, 12 predicted proteins | sample ThiBio_1000_plan_2_FD_51217 | JGI IMG/M metagenome (IMG submission 51217)
ACACACACACACAATTTTGCTCTCATTTAGAAGGAGAAAAGAAAGTGCGATATTGCACATGACAAGTTTAGATTTCACCTTGAGAATTAGATAGAAATTTTTGCATTTTTCTTTTGAGAACAAGTTAAACACTTAGTGTCAAGACCTAAGTCTTAATCAATTGATAGTTTACAAAATAAATATGAATTTTTTCTTCATTTTTTTTTCTCGTCGACAAATATTCATCGTGTTCTAGGTAAATACAAGCAACATATTCATTCACTCACTCANTCATTTATTCATTCATTCCTCTCGTTTTACACGCACGATGTCTCCGAAGAAAAGTAAAACCGCAAAACCGGCATTAAAAAAGAAGGGAACCATGGCAGCTACTGCCGCTGTAAGTTCACATAGCAAAACAACGAAGATAGAATTTCCTCGTTCAATTAAAACAATATAATTGAATTCTTTATTGTTTTTTTTTTCTTAGGAAGCTAAAGTTTTGCTTGGNACAGAGGTTCTTGCTGATACACGTATCGAAACAAAACGTCGTCAAGCGGCTGCTAAGGCAAAGAAACCAAAAGCCAAACCAGCCTTGAAACGACTTGGTACAATGGCTAAAACAGCAACTGTATGTTGAATAATCAATTGAAAATGATTTGATCTGATAGCTTTTTTTTGTCTCTCTTTTGAAATACAAAGGAAGGTAAAGCGTATGTTAAAAAAGCCGGCAAAAAGAAAGCAACAACTGGACGAAAACGTACAGGTGGTCGAGCAAAAAAATCATCGAAATAGATCAACAAACGCCCATGAACTAACGACATTTCTTTTTCTCTTTTAATCAACTTTTTATTTATTGTCTTGTGCGTTCTAACAACACATTTTTCGTGTTGATGAAATTAATCATTTACCGTTCTCTCTCTCTTTTTTTTTCTTTTCTTTCTTGTAAATCGTGATTTATCGTTCGTGTGTATAGATTGTATGATATTCTATCAATCGTTTAGTTCATTTAATTAAAGTAGATTCGCTTTTCGATTCAATAAGATAAGAAAAGGTCAAATTGATATCGGTCTATGGTCAAGTGCATNCTAAACGATATGATCAAGAGTTCAAAATCATTCGTCTTAACTAATTATCTAGCTCGTAATCAATTCGTGTTTTTTTTTCTCAATGAATACGCAAAATGCATTTTTAATTTTGTCCTTGTCAGAAAATATTTGATATACCTAACATATCAATTCCGATGGTTTAAGTGTAAAAAAGAAAACGAGTAATTTTCAATGACACAATTATTATTGATGTGTGTATATATATATTTTTTTCTTCTTCTGTCCTTGATGGTTACTATGTTCAGTAAGAAAAGGAGTATTCAAGGACGCACTCTCGAAATACATTACATGCTGCTGACATCGACTAAATTCATTTTTTTTTAATATGTACAAATAAAAGTTTTACTGATTGAAAGAATGACAAAAAAAGATATTAATTTGATCTTGAAATTGTGTTAGAAAATTGCGTGGTATTTGTAAATAAAAATGTTTTATCATCAAACTTAACACAAATATAAAGAAGAAAAGATGATAATAATTAATGAATATAACTATGGCCAATATAATGAGATTAAACGCAATTAGAATTGAATAGACTACTAGTGATAGAATATTAATATTTGATGGATTATTTTCATATGAAAATANCCAAAAACATAATATGAAAGTAATCAAACGGATAATAATTATTAATGGAGAAAAATTCCAAAGAAATTTTGATATTATAGTCAATGATAATGGTATCCATACAGTCGAAATTGAAAATAAAAATGAATGAATTAAATATGAAAGTAAAGCACCAATTGACACGAATGTCAATAGAATCACAATAACGAAAACAACGAGAACTATCACTTGTTTTAAATCATACAATTCATTTTCTAATTTATCTACACGTTGATATAAATTCGAGAAATGTTTTTCAAGTTGATATTCATTTGAATTTATTTGTTCATCATTGCTTGAGAATGATTGTTCGAGACAATCATGTACAATATGATGATCAAAATTACCACGACATAAAATTTGTTTACATATATTACATTGAACCTGAGATATTAAAAAATTTACAGATTTCTTTTTTNTTTGGTAATAAAATATCTACCTGTAATTCATCGAGAATATTTCTTAATACATGATTAGCATTTTTTAATTCATCATTATTCACAATTGATGTTTGACAAAATGGACAATGCTTTAATTTACTTATACAACGATTACAAAATGAATTTTCACATTGAATATGTGTTTGAGGATGAACTAACGGATCGAAACATATTGGACAGATTAATGAACGAGAAATTTTCTGTTCGTTGACATATAAATAATTCAATGCCAATGGACTGATTGAATTATTGTTTGATGTTGTATGAATTACTTGATCACTCAGCCCTGATGGCATTATTATCTATAAAAAGAAAAAAAAACAGAATATTTTTATTGACAAAAGAATTCCAACGATTTATTATTCATATTAGTTGACTTAAACTACGATAGATTGATGATACACAATTAACATCAATCCAAACATAAAAAAAAAGATCACTTGGTAAACTTTTATTAAACGATAGATTGAGCCATATCGATGCAGCTATTGTACACAGTTTTAACACGAAAAAAAACGAGCCGATACGATAAACCATGATGTGCACCTATGCCGTGAACATAGATCGAATAACTTCCGAATAAAAGTATGGCCATATTACAAATAAAATTCATATATTCTAATATTTGACGTTGTTCATCATAGGATAAACAGAATTTACCCGAAATTGTTTGGGAAAAATTTTGTTCGCGAGTGGAAATATCAATGAATGATAATGAGGACGTTTGATTTTTTAAATCAGCTAATTCATATTTCATTTTAATTATTTCTTTATTCAAATAATAAACATCCGACAGGCATAGTAAAAATATCATACTGTAGAAGCCGGCAACAATACCGAGAATAATCGATGCTAAATTCGCTTCATTCATATAGAAATAAATAAAATGCGCAATATCCTAGAAGAGAAAAAACTAATGTTACTTTTTAATTCAACTAAAATCAAATAGAATACATTCAAATTAATTGCTAAAACTCATCAGTCGGATAGAAATAATCATCATTTAGGTAGTATGTGCGTGCGTATGTTGTGTTGTTTTGTTTGTTTCTCTCATTTGACTGGCAGACTGTACGAGCCAATGAAGATAAGTTCGCGCTAGTTAAGGTTAAAAGGAACATGAGATGATGCTTATTTTAATACGAATAAATTTTCCCGGATATTTAATTATNCTAGGTTAAAGAAGCAAAAAAAGCAAGCGTATCAAACGCTCTTGGCATGTTTACGATGACAAGCTCATCAGAAAGTATGTCACTGCCAGGTAAATGATGAATACGAGTCTTTTTTTCTATTCTCATTAAAAATGAAGACGTAATCAACGTTTTTTTTCTTCGTATTTTTGAAAAAGAACAGAATGTGACTCGATGTCTAAGCTGGAACTCATGATGAGTGCCTACCTAGATTTCGTAGTTCGTAAATTCATTGAAGAGAGAGAAAAAAATAAAACTATTTGTGTCTATATGCGTGATTTATTTTCAATATTTATGCTTGATGANATATCGAGAAAAAAAAGAAAGGAGATCAATTATCAATTTAAGTTTAGCCAAGACGATATCGAAAGAGAAGTGGATTTCTGCCCGTTGCTTGTCGTTCGAATATTTCATTATCATCTATACTACGACGATTTTGTTCGATGTCATTGAATATTTGTTGAAGAGTTTCATCAGTAATTGCTTGTGAAAAACAAACTTTTGTTGCATCTTCATAGACAATATCGATTTGATTGTCTTGTAAATAATCGAGAAATGCTGTGAGAAAATTGTTCAAATCGTTTAAATTGACTTGATTATTATCGATGAGATTTTCATCTTCAACGGCACGTTTACCTAAACGTGGCGAAAATGCTAAGGATAATTTTGGTGCACGTCGATTGGTATCACGATTTTGTCGCCAATGTTGAAAATACGGACGAGATATTGAGGCTCGTCGTTCACGACGTAACATTTGTGTTAGTTCAATTTTCGACATACATTGAGGAGATTTTGGTTGATTATCGAGTCGTAAATTTAATGAATGAATCATTTGAAAACATACTAATGCCACGAGAGCGAACAAGACTAAATCAAAAACGAGACGATAGATTTATTTTTGTTTGTTTGTTCGTTCAACTTACGATTGATTTTCTGCATGATGACGATGTTTGAACTCTTTATTTGAATATATTGAGAGAAAAAAGTGAAAATCTTTTGAGTATTTATTTAAATATCAATGCGATGGCGTTAGACTGTCGACAATAGTCATGCAATAGTCCGCTCAAATCAATATTTTACTCGTTTTCTCTTTGAATTGTACCCACACAAACCCATAAACGACTCTTTGAATATGAGATCAAACATTGAATTCTATTCTCGACTGGAATATACAATTGTAGTGATTAAAATAAAAAAAGAAAAAGAAAAAGAAAAAGAAAAGTAGTCTACGAATAATTTTGAAATGAGAATTGTTGTAAGAATAAATCCTTTTCTGTCATAAATTTCACTGCAATAGTTTCTAATTGATTGACAAAATTTGCATTATGTGCTGATTCGAGATTATGCGCAAGTTCATGGCATGTTAACATAAAATAAAAGTTAACAATCGTATGAATAATTGGCACTGATGCTGACGATGTCGATTGAAGGACAGGTCGAATTTTGTCGGCAAAAACTTGTTCGTAATATCGAAGATTGAAAAATAAAGCACGACGATCATTGAATGCAATACGTGCTAAACAACGAGCAAATTTTGATGAAACTGAAAAAAAAGTACATTGGTTGACGTACCTCCATCGATATCTCGATAGAGATGAAAACTTTCAATTGGCATTTGAAAAACATGTCGAGCTAAGCCAACAAGAAGCCAAGCTAATTGTCGAGCTTGATCGAACATTTGTTCGTTGACTTGAACATTTTTTTCGATGTACAATGGAAGTGAATGAAAGAGATCTTTATGACGTGTCATATTCGCCGAAGGAACGGCTTCGCATGAATGATCAATATCATCTTTAAAATGTTCTTGTTGAACGAATTTCGATTGCGTATACGTTCGACCTTTTTTCAGAATCGATGAAAGATTTTTCTCGTCGTTGGCATGTTGCCGAGAGAAATCTTTGACACGACCTGTGATTTGCGTGTGACTTTCATGGTATTCATAGTTCGATTCAGATTGAACTTGTTGTTGTTGTTGATGATGAGTCATTGACGGTTGAATAAGTTGNGGTTGATGTTGAAGAAGACGATCNACAGGNACGCCACGACGTTTTAGTGTTTCTAAGGGCGATGCTAATTTATCACTGATCGTATGAATAATTGTGTCCAATGGTTTTTTAAAAACAAATCGAGCTAATTCACTCGCGATATCGATATAATCGAAATCACGAATATGTTTTTGGATGTATAATGAAACTTTATTTTTATCCGATTCGATTGCGCATGAACTACTGTCTGTTGCCTAGAAGAAATCAAATTTCCGTTTTGAATTTCGGAGAAAGAGAAATATTTACGTTGAGTGTTATCGTTTTCTTTTGAAATGTTAATTGACATTGAATACCATCGACTTCATAAACCGAAAGACTCTGACGTAACATATCGACATGTTTATCATCGAGATTGTCCATTTTTTCACCCTGAAGAAAATTTCAATGAAAATAAGAATTTCTTTTCGATTTCAATTTACTCGATTATTGACAAATAACATATCGAGACGATATCGTATTAAATCACGTAGTTTATTTCCACGATCAGACGTGGCTACTTTGCCTTAACAGAAAAAAAACCACAGATTCTCGAAATTAACAGATGTTTTTGTTGTTTTTTCCGTACCTTTGTGTACAAGTGTTCGTTTGACACATTCGGATAGCCACGATGCACCGAATTTTTCATACAATTTCGTTAATTCCGGCTCGTCCGGTGGTAATAAAGGTCGAAGATCGATGGCACATTGATGATCATCATCGAGATAGATTTCATTTGGTCGTACAATCTCAAATGTTCGTTTTTGATGTTCGACAATTTGATAACCTAAACACCAAGCTTCGTTTTTCAAACGTTTGACTAGATTTGGTGTTTGTAATTCGTTGGTTGTCAATGCACTTATCGCTAATTGTCGAAGGCAACTTGTATATGCAAGTAATTTCGTTTGTAAATCACCGGTTCGTACATTCGAGAAATAATCTCGTTGACGATCGATTAATAATTCAGCTAGAACACTTGCCGATGGATTATGTAAAACACCGATACCGAGAAGAAATGAATTTCCTTCGGGACCATAGTCAACATAATCGATAAGACCGGTCTTATCAGTATCATCGAGCAGCAAAGGAGTTGAGGAGACCGTTTTAGTTTTTTTATTTTTCGGTGTTTTAACATTTCGTTTGCGTCGACGACCATTGGTTCGTGTAATTTCATCATCATCGTCGTCATCGTCATCGGATGACGGAGGAAGAATTACATTGATCTGTCGAAGTCTCGATGACGAACCATCAGAACGAATGAAAACTTGCGATGGTTTCATGAATTCATCATGACCAGCAAGTGGAATGAATGCAAGTTTCGACACTCGTTCGATTAATGGTCGACTGAGACCATCCAATTGATTCATGTAACCAAAGATTTTCGATGCAGTTTGAACATTTAGAATTTGATCTTTTTTCTCGATGAGAATATCAAATGCAGTGGAAAGTGTTGGCCGATCTTTGATGCCAATCAAACCAAGATGAGAATATTCTTCGAATAATTGCACAACATTGGGCAATAACGTTGCACATAGTGGACTTTCTTCTTTGAAAACTTCGTCAGTTGACGAGAGAATAACTGTTTTTTTAGACGAAAGTGAAGATGGTAGAAAGGCTCGTTTGATTTTGCCTGTTTTCCATAGTTTCGTATCATATTTCTGTAGATTTTCTACAAGAAATGTCAATCCTATTGGCAGTTTATAATGTTCAATTGATTTCAGTTTTTGTTCGTTATGTTCTTGAATAATTCGATCGATAAGTAATGATAAATCTGGTATTTCACGTACGCCAATTTCTTTAAGAAATGCATATTCACGTGAATAGGGTTCAATATCTGACCAATCAATAATCGGTAATGTTAACCAATGTAATCGATGAGCAACCGATGGAAAATGAAGATCTTGTGGAGCATATTTTCGTTGAGTTTCTTTTGTACCAAGTAAAGTCGTTCCAAAAAGACATTCACTTTGTTTAAGTGCATTAAAATCTCCTTCGCTCATATTATTTCGTTCTTCCATTAAATGTTGAATTAATGTTTTCATATTATGTGAAACTGTTGTTGACGAACGTGCATGAACAAATGATTGAACATTTAATGTTCGACAACCTAATTGCTTGAGAAAGTCCGATGAAACAAGATTCTCTTGATTTTCATTTGTTAATTCATCATCATCATCATCGTTGTCGGATATTTGCGGTACATTTAATGTAATTACTGGCAAATCGGACGAGAGAATTGATGATGGAATATAGGATTCATTTGGATGTTTCATTCCTTGATTTGTTGGTATACAAGCAATTGTTGTTAATGTTGTTTTTAATTTATTCCATTCGGTTTTATTCAATTGTCCTGAATGTTTCGAAATGATACTTAGCAAACATGTTGCTGTTGATTCTTGTGTAAAAAGTACTTGTTGACCTTTAAGTAGATAGAAATGAAGAAAATCTTTGAGTAACCATGGTGTTAATGAAAGTTGTTTCTGTAATTCTTCTCGTGAAAGATACGCAGCAACACTTGCCGGTAGAACGTGAGTTGGTAATGGTAATGTCGATGGAATATTGAAATTATCGTAGTTTTTCAATTTTTCTAATGTGATTATTGATGATTGTTGTGTTTCACGAAAACGTACAATTGATAATAAACGTTTGATATATTGTTTATCATCGAGTTTTTGACTCGATAACCAATGAAGAAATTCAACGAATTGATTCGATAGAAGAATTGTTGTTGTAATCGTTGATTCGATTAGTTCATTGGTAATTTCAATGATTAAATCACGATCATTTAATGCTTGAAAAAGACCATTTCGACTGAGATCATAGGGCACAAGTGGTAACGAGAGAAACGAATGAACGTATTTCGAATTTGCAATATAAGCTTGTGTCGATGGAATTAATGAAAGTTTTGCATCGGTTGGAGATCGTTTGACAGGAACAAGTAAATCTTTGTTTGAAGAGAAAAATCCATCGGCAAGAATCGAACCTATTCGAAAAGGAAAAAACGTTGAGTCATTTGATGAAATCTTTTCTTTTTTTTTGAATTTCTACCGATTTCATTATTTGGTACAGACGGTTGAAATGAAAATGATGGTAAGATCGAATCAAAATCTTGTTTTTCGTTCATCAATTGATCGTAAACAAATCTTGCAATTTGTCCAACGGCTAAAAGTAATTCTCGATTCCATTTTGATATATATGGATCTTGTAAATCGAGATTTTCTCGTTCAATCGTCGGAATTAAATGACTGTAAACATGCATGCCTATTCCCGTTGTTTGATGTGTACCAAGTCCAATGAAAATCAATCCCGATGGATGAATTTCTTGATTTTGAAATTTTAATGGTATCAATGAATTCAAAATATTCATGTGAACATCGGTTTTTTTCGATGTTTGAGATACAATATGACTCGGTGCGTATAGCAGTTGAATTTGTATACTTGGTGGTAAACTTTTCTTGAGTATTCGTCGAATATGATTGTGATATGTTTCATCAATGATTAATGTTCCATCGACAGATATATGATTCAATGTAATCGATGGACCATGTTCAATCGAAAATGTTTGTTCAGTTTGTACGAATGAATCGAGACGAAGCATGTTATGAATTGAATTCTTTTTGAATTGAGAATTTGATTTCGATTGTGAAATTGGTTTTTTTGTTTTCGTAACTTTAAATACAAGTTTCTGATTGATTTTTATCACAAGTTCAGTGATATATTTCGTAAATGATAGAACTACAAAAAAAAGACAATCGAATGATGATTCATATTGACGAAATCGCTTTGTTTTTCTCTGTACCTTTAGTAAAATATGCTTTGAGTTGATTCAAATTAATTGTTGGAATGATTTCATTTGTTGTCGATGATGTTAAACTTTTCTTTTGTTTCTTTTTATTCGGCGATTTACTATCGATAACTTCTAAATCAACATTTGTATTTGTTTGAAGAACATATTTCGTTCGCATTTTTAATATAATCGATGTTNATTCCGATTGTTGTTCTCTNGGCANTTTATGTCGATAAGTTGTTAAAGAATTATCATCTCGCCAAACAAATGCCATGTATTCATCTCCCGATGTAATTATAGGTTCTTCCGAAAACGAAAATACAGAGAAAAAGCCAACACCAAATTGTCCAACTGATTCAACATTTGTATTTCCTTCGGCAATAGCTGCTACACGTTTCCAATCGATTTCATTAAAAACTTGACCATTATTCATCGTTCGTATTTCCGTTATTGTTTGATCATGATCACATGTAATTTCGAAATGAAATACACGGGCTTGAGCATCATCGGAATTCTGTATTAATTCTCGGCAAACAACAAAATCCGACGAATAACGTGCGAGCATCTTGTCAATTAACATACGTTGATTAACTTCGACACGACTTTCAAAACCTGATTCTAATGCTTTCGCACGTAGAACATCCGTTGGATGAAGAGACTGTTTCGACATGTTACAATCTATAAAAATGATGAAGAATAAGTCAAAACAGCTCAGAGCTCGAANTTTATATACTCAATGAATTAGCTCAATATGTCGCAATTACGNTCAGTCCATGATCATATTTTCAACTCCTCTATTCTTTTTTTTTGTAAATTATTTTAAAAAACACGAACATTGAAGTGTATAAATAACTGACAACAGATAAAATACAAAAATAAGAAGAGTATATCAAGAGAGAGAGACAGAGAAAATGAAACAAAGCAAAGGACTAGATTGTTCACGAATAGAGAAATAGGACTAAGGGCCAAAGAATAAACGAAACTAAATGAATTCAATCATCCAAAGATTGAAATCGGACTCGATGACGTATTGTAGATGTTGAAGGATGTTTCGACGTATGAATTATGCTACTGGATGGCGATTTTGACAGAAGAGCAGTGGCAATCGATATTGTCTCGTCAGATAAATGTTTATGAGATTCATCATGATCTTGGGAAAACCTTCTAGAATAAACAAACAATGCCACGATTGATTATCTCGCTAAACTTCGCGTTTTTACCTCCAATCGAAATGTTTAATAAATGCAAATATAATAAAACAAAGACCGACAAATAATGTTAAACAAACGGCTGATGTCAGATTAATTAATGATTTCTAGAAGAAATATTCGAATTCTTTTGAATCTTCTTCTTCTTTTTTTTATGTCATTTCATCTTACACGGTAATTGGGCAATTGAAAATATTTTTTATTCGTCAAAAAAGCACAAATCTCCGCATAGAATTCATCTAAAAATCCGAAAACCTCATTGGTTTAATAAACTATCAAATCAAAAAGCAAAGTCATACGTTGAATTTGTGTACGTTGATCATGTGGAAGATTATGCGGAATACATTGATTAATAATCGACTAGCAAAAACAAAATGCAAGATTATCGAGAAAAGAAAAAAAAAA
>JGI26540J51217_10002843_pt1 | contig 10710 bp, 5 predicted proteins | sample ThiBio_1000_plan_2_FD_51217 | JGI IMG/M metagenome (IMG submission 51217)
TTTTTTTCTTTCTTTTTCGCTTTGTTTTGCAAATTGAGTGTCCATAAACGAGTTCGATTATGTAAACTGACCTTTTGAACTTGATTATTCAAGTATTCGTATAGTAAAATTAGAAAGGGAAAAAGTAATTTATATAGTTTCGTATTGGTTACTGTTAATGATGAAAATGTCTCCTTCAGTTTTTTCATTTTGATTGCCTCGAAAAAAGAAAATAAACTTATTACAAGGCAATCAGCAGACAGACATATAACGAACAAATTTATTTGATATGTGTATTTTCACTATTCATTGTTTAGTTTTAATTCGACGAAAAAGTTTCTTCTTCTTACATTTGAAGGTCAGATTTGATCGAAAAACGAGATGTTTAATGCCATTAAAATTTTTTCCTTTCTCTCTCTCTCTCTCTCTCTCTCTCTCGTTACTCTCGTTCTTTGTGTATATACGATATTAGACTTTGTTTCGTTTTGATACGCATTCTTTGTTGCAAAGATCAACAAATGATTTAATGGCGTATAAGTGATTGATTCAACTGTGAGTATTGTTGTTATTCCATTTACGTTCAATCAATTGTCTCGAACGACAAACGCGTGTCTCGGAGAGATTACGTAAAATTACCAACATTAGTAAAAACAAAAAAAAACAACTTCATTATGTGATGACATTATACAGCTTTATATTACCGGTATAAACTACTAACATTACTAGTAGATCAAAAAACAATAGGAAATAGAACGAGAAGAAATGAAATATCAATGATGGTATCACTTCTCATCGTCGTAATGTATATATATGTATATATACATACGTATACTACTCGTCTTTTTGCTGTTCTTTCGTTAACCTAACTGGTCCTTCTCTCTTTCTCACATTCAACACACCGTTCGTGCTTGTATACATACTTTCTCTCTCTGTCTTTCTCGCTTTCTCGATTTTTTTCTCTCTTATGTATATGTATACAGGTTTTTACGATGATGTCCCTGTACATATGCCCTTACTCTCTTACCGCAACCACTCCTTCTCTTCTTCTTGATCATCATATGTTCACCGAAACGAAGAAGAAAAGAAAGTAAAAAAATTGAGGATGATGATTACGATCATCGTCTAGCCTGCCTGATATCAATATTATAAACCATTACATTATCTACTCAACATATTCGCGAACAAAGATCTAATGGATCCAGCATATCGTTATTCAACAAGCATACCACCATTTTACGATCAAATATCTCCTTCTCATTCGAGTAATAGTAGTTCAACTAGTTTGCCCACACAAGTCAATGGATCAACGCCAACCATGAGCCGATATTATCATCGAGCTCCATTAATCTATCCTCAACAAAATCACGAACGTCTTCGTACTCCACTACCACCACGATTTTCTTCGTCATACCTCGGTCCGTTACATCAACACCATGCTCGTTTTTTATCAGCATGGGATCTGACATCAAAACCAACAATTTATAGTTCATCACGCAATCTCGCATCGTCTACGCCGACACCTATGTCCATATCGAAACAAAATGATCGGGGTTCGTGTATCTTGAACAGTTGTGTATTGTTTTAATTAGTTGATACCAAACAGAATTGTGCAATATATTTTCTCGACCATCAAGTTAATCAATCTTGCCTTGTCAGATCGATATTTTTCTATTGAATCTGATAATTAAATGAGAAAAGAGAAGACGAAGAAGAAGAGAAAAATGAGTAACTACAACATTTTTCTCTTTCGTCATTTATTTTTATCAATAATGTATGTCGAAAGTAAATGTTAAGTTGAATAGAGAAGAAAAATGGGTGAAAACCTGTTACGCATCCTTGACAGATGTGACAAAAGAAAACGAGAAAAAGAAATCGATTGTTCAGATTGTATATATATATATATTCTCTCGAAATGTCTCTGTCAACAGAAAAACGTCGCCAAATCCTTTCCCGACTTCTTAAGTAATCAATAAGTTTAGGCTTCGAGCAAAGTACTTGTTTGAATTTAAGTCCATTTTTTTTCTTTATTCTCTTGATCCGAATAAGACCTTGTTCGTGAAATGTCTACATAGAAGTAAAAGTAAAAAGAAAGAAAAAAAGAAAAAAGTTAAGTCGCCGTTAAAACCAAAAACATTCTTGCTCATTGATTGCTTATGTATAATAATCGACAATTTTTAATCTTTTTCCTTTCATTTCTCTATTATGTTCGCACAATGGGACAACGCCACCGTCGTCGTTGTCGATAATGATGATCGAATCCTCAAGCTGCCAAACCGCACGCACACACATACGATATGCATATGCAACGAAATACAAATGTCTGATTACTTTTTTTTTCTTTCGTTCTCGTTCTTTCAATCGAAACGAATGAGTCGAGGTTCCTCATTGTTAAGAGAAAGACATTGAAAATGCACATATAAAATATGCAAGACAGTCAACTTTTCTAAGACTTCATTTGATACATATATACATATTCAAAACGAAACGAACAGAGAGAGAGAGAGAGAGAATGTTTCATTTCAGTTCATTGAAAAAAGAACAAACTAATGAGAAAAAGATAAAGATATGCCTTGAAATTTATTCATTAAAATTCTTTTTCGTTCTTTCGAAGAAAAGAAAAGATCTAATTTCATTCCTTTTCCTTTCTTATTGATAAAAATCTAACGCACATACACTCAGTCTTGACCTCTTATTGACAATTCTTCTTTGTTCTCAGCTGTTCCCACAACTCGAATCTCGTTCGATTCAGTTGCTAGACTATTAGGATTAACAAATCAATCAATCAAATATACATACATACGATCTGATTAGACTGATTTGTTTGTCATTAGCATTTTTCGTATTCGTTTTCTTCTTTGCCAAAGATCAATAAGCGTCAGTTGTTTTTCTTTTCTTATTCAAAATCACATTTGTTATTTTCGGTTTTTTTTTTCGTAGAACGTACACAACTTCAAACGATGCCCGGAAAAGATTTCGCTGATTTGGTTATGTTACCACGCGAATGGCGTCGTGGTGACGATTGTATTCAATGGCCGAAAAACCACGAACATTACGATTTACCATGGCTTGAAAATCTTTGGAAATATATTCATGAGAAACTTCCTAATGATTTGACTCTTCTCGAAAATACGAATATTCTCTATCTTCAACCATCGACACGTTCATTAATGTCATCATCAGCAAATAATAATATGTTAACTATTTACAAACTATCGAAAAATATCGGTCTCATTCAATTACCTATCGTACCGAGCAAAGATGATTTAGCTATACAAAAAGTTCTAGTGAAATTAAATTTTCATTGCATCGAACCATTTCCGGAGATCATTCGTCGACATAAATTAATCGAAGAATATGTTCCTCAATTATCCTGTTTAGGTCTCTTACAAATTCTCAAATGTCGTCTTCGACATTTTACACAATTGAAAATTCAACACGAATTCAATACACTACTCAACGATCAAGACATGAAAGTATTTCGTCAATATCTATCTCGTATTATTTCACAACAATTAGATGATTCCAATATGCAATGCATTAAACAATTGCCTATATTCGATAATGCTTACATGAATCATGAGAATAATTCTCAACAATATTATAAATACATTGGTTTGAATAATATTTTATATATTTATGAATCCGGTACGAAATTACCGATTGATTTACAGCCACCTAAACAATGTATTCATGTAACCGATAGTGATTCGAGAATTTTATTAGATAAATTAGGTTATGTTATACATGATTTTACTCATGTTGCTCGATATTTAATAACAACAATCGGTCAACAGCAACAACAACAAAATTTCAAAATGGATCAATCGAAAACGATCTATTTAGGCAAATGGTTGTTATTAAATTGTCAAAATTTATTATTAACCGATGCGAATAGTCAAGAAACATTGTCACATTGTCGTTTATTTCTTAATCGTAAGAATGAACTATGTTCGTGCGAACATTTATTCGATCCGACATCATTTCAAACGCCGACAAAAGAAAAATTTCTCATTCTTTTCGAATCGAAATATTTACCATCGACTGAACTCTGTTTAAATAATGAATATTTAAATTTATTAAAACATTTAAAATTAAAACAATTTCATGATATTAAATGCGATGAATTAATCGATATTTGTGAATTAACAATAAAAGACTCAGCAAGTTTAACAACAAATAAACGTTCATTATTATATCTTCTCGCTGAATTTATAATCGAAGTATTAAATCATAATACGAAGCTACTCGAAGAATATTCGCAAATCAAACGAATTAATTTAAAACAATATTTAAACATAACACAATGGGTACCTGTTATGATCGAACGACCACAGGGCTATCCATCGTCATTGACATGGCATGGTTCAATAGATTCACGTCGAACTTTTGTAACACCTCGAGATATTTGCGATAAACCACATGCTTTGATTGTTGGTGCAAATGTTCTAGTATCAGCACTTGATTTTCCGGATTCATTCTATCATCATACATCTCGAACGGCATTAACCAATCGTTTAATCATTGAAATGCGTGAAGTTAAACTCGATCTTTTAATTAAACAAATGAAATGTCTGGTTTTATCCTATCAAAAATTATCATTAAACGAACAAAAATTACAATCATTCGATTATTTAAATCTTTCGAAACGAATCTATGAAACATTAGCATATCTCAATAGTCCAAATGAAATTTTGAAAGAAATGCGTGTTTGTGATTTAAATGAATGGATTTGGAATAATCAAAATAGTTATTCATCATCGAATCAAATCTATCTCATTGAAAAAACTCATCCATTAGCTAATTATATATCGATTTTGCCGTATGAATTGTATAACTATCGAAAATTTTTCGAATCCATGCACGTTAAATATCAACCTGATTCAACAAAAATCGAAGATTTAATACGTCAACAGCAAATCTACGATGAAACATTATTTGATTGGATTAAGAAAACCTATCTGAACGATCGTCGCCTTCTACAGTTGATTAATGATTTAGAAGTGAGATATCAATCAAAANGCAGTAATTCAAGCAAACACAAGCATGCGAATGACGAACAAACACGTATTACATTTTCGAGTACACTTGATTTGTCTGATGACAAGGTCTATCTTTATTTACCAGGTAATATATCGCACTTTTTTTTCTCTTCATCCGAAGGTTAATTAATAAAAATAAAAAATATATTCATTCTTCATTGCTGTTAATTAGACATATTCAATCATCAAACCAATATCAAAGAAACGGTCGTACAAGCATTGAACATTATATCCAAGGAGAAAAAAACACAACTATTAACTGAAGAAGATTATTTCATTCGAAAAATGTCCGGAAGTGAATATCTGAAAAGTTTATACGATTATTATCGAGCTTATAATGATTTAATTCTGCCAAATTTAAATGTTCTACCNAAAAATGTTAAAGATACATTAGTTCTATTTGCATTAGATAATGCTGATAATACGATGTTAAATATTTTGAAACAACATTGTTGCATTCCTTGTACACCCAACGGTCGAACATTGAATAAACCATCGAAATTAATTCATCCGTATTGTCGTTTAGCATCGTTATATTCGGATATTGATTCATTGTTTCCCTACGGTGGACAAGATTCGTATTTACGAGAAGATCGTTTGAATGTTTTNAAATTACTNGGAATGAAATGCGATGATAATCTTGTGACTTGGCCAGAATTAATCGAACGTTGTGAATCAATTCAACGTATGCGTGATTATGATCTTGCACGTGAACGNTCATTAGCTTTACTTCAAATTCTCAACGATATGTTATCAATGTCAAATTCGAATCCAACTCGAACATTCGATGAATCCGATGATTNATCGGATCGTCGTTCTCGTCAAACACACGAAAAATCATCACCAAATTCATCATCAATCTTCAATACACACGAAGCACTTCATGATAAAGAAGCTCGTACACGTGCATCACTACAATTACGTGAATTAGCATTCATACCGATTAAAGCTCGTCCACAAGAATTAAATGGAATTAGTTTGACGTGGATGGGTGACAAATATTCGAATCGTTTATTCAAACCCAAAGATGTTCTCTCACAACAGTACGAACAATTAGTTTGTTCAACATGGCCAATTGCTGAACAAACGAAAACCAATCAAGAACAAATTATTATCACCAAACAAGTCGAACATTTTCTTGCGTTAGATGATACGACTAAAATCGAACTCAAAGATATTTTCAAACAATTAGATGAAATTTCGAAATTAGCGATTGTCAATAATTCCGGTACGATTAATTACAATCATCAAACAACATCGAAATACATCCTTGGTACGTGTGAATACGCGAGAAAACAAAAAAAGATTTTTGTTTTTAATTTTTATTTTTTAAGATATGAGCTATGCAATCTATGATTACATTCAATCCTATTGTTTCCCACAATTACAAAAAAGTTCCGATTCAATGTTTGAATATCGTACGTCAACAATGACAGCACATCAATTAGAACAAGTTCATCGTGAAATACGTGAATTTTTCTCTCAACGTCGTTTCATTTATTTCACTGATTCATCATCAATTGATACCTATCTATTTCTATCGACATCACAGTTATTATGGCAATTACCATCACGTTCGTCAACAATGAATATTCATCATTTAAAACCCTATTTCTATTCAATACCAATTTCACTTCAAAAACATTACAAATACTTTTTTCTTGATCTTCTAAAAATTAAAGTTCAACTCGATGGCAAAGATTTACTGAATATTATCGAATTAATTAAAAAGAAATATTCAACAAAACCAATTGATAAAGATGATTTCAATCTCTTACAAAATATCTACACATTATTAATCGAACAATTTCCATCTGTATTTCATTCGAATTTAAATCTTTATCTGCCTAATATCGATTCTGTCCTATATCCGGGCTCGAAATTATATTTCTATCCGTTAGAACGTGATCAACTATGTGAGTAAATATAATTTTCTTGTTATTCATTAAGAGAACAAAAATCTATGAAGCGGAACAGAACGAAGTTGTGTTTCTTTTCGTTTTCCTCCTCACACAATTCATAGTCGATTGAGTAGACAACATATTTCACATATAATCAACTTCTAACCTTGTCGTTTGCGTTGTTTAGTTGAGATATAAGATTTCGTTTTCTTTCTTTTCTTTTCTTTCATCTTATCGCAACACAATGACAAAAAGAAAAACGTTTTGCAATCTTTCATTGTGAGTTTCAAGGCATGTTCTATTGTGGATTGTTATAACAACATTTAACATAAGTGAGACGAGGATGTCATCGACACCATTAAAACGTAGTGACCATACAATTTTCTTCAAATATGCATCGACATCGAATTGTAAAGAAATAACAACGAATTTACTTCTTCGTTTTCATTCTTCGTTTGGAGATTGAATTTCATTTGATTTGTATTTTCTTTAGTATCAACATCAACATCATCGATTCAAGATGATCAATATGTTCATCCATCAATCGACCGTCGTATTTGTCAAAAAGCAGGTGTAAAATCTCGAAAATCATCATCATCATCATCTCATACTGAAACAAATCACACATCGCCGAACATGTCAAATACAAATAATACGAATACTAATAATCAAGCTCGTTTATTTCCTAAGATTTTCGGTAATAAAAAATTAGAATCGATCTTAGCTCGTCTCGACGATCCACATATCAATCCGCAATTAGTCGAAACAATGGATGAATCCAATCCGAATATCGTTCTTGAATTTCTTCTCGAATCAAATAAACATACACAAATAACAAACAATCTGTCCGATGATGATATTATTATTATTCTTAAATATTTCAATGATTTTCTTGTCAATGGTTATCCGGGTAATTTTCAAAAATTACGAGAATTAAAAATTTACAAACCACTTTGGGGCGTTGCATCGATCGATGATAAACAACAACCGATACAGAATTGTTGTTCATTGGAAAATTTTGCACATGTCTATATATTAAACGAAGATTGGTCGAATTTAATTCGACGTTCATTTAAACGGAACTTTTTTACCGAACAATTTCACGAGAAAAAAACTGTTCTTCTCATGCAAAAGAAAATCGAATCGTTGAGTAAAATTTTTACTCATATTCGTTTCGTTCTCCCGTCGGACATGGAAATCTTCTTGCAATTATGTTTGCCCTATTTTAAAAAATTAGATGNCAAATCACAAATGAATCTATTGAAATATTTTCTCGATGAAATCGAAGAGAAACTATTTCCACATGAGAAAGAACAATGTCGAAAACAATTACGAGATCATTTAGAAATATTTACTCAAACAACAAACGACTATCTTTATAAATCATCAACACGTTCGTCACGTGATCCACCTGAAATCTGTCCAATTACTGAACTCTACGATCCGAATATAAAAAATATTCGTTCAATTCTCGACATTCATCATTTTCCTGACGAACAATTTCATACACCAACAATGTTGAAATTTCTCAAAGAATGCGGCCTTCGATCTTATATTCCAACAGATAAATGCAAACAAATCATGGAATCAATTCAACTTCATGTTAAACAAGAAGGTTGGACAAATGAATCNCGTAAACGTTCGAAATCGNTGTACGAACATTTGCTTACCAATTGGACACGTTATGACAATTCAATCTTANATTATAAATTTCTCGAACCATATCAAATGCGTTTAGATACCGATCAACTTGTCCAACTTCATGAACAATATTCGAGTACACAGGATTGTTCGATTAATGAACATTATCGACATACATGCATTAAATTAACTGATGGTGAATTAGTACGAGACGCCAAATTATGTTGGACATCATCGTATCTTCTTCCAGATTTTATTCGTCTCGAACAACACAATGATTTAAATGAACAACACGAATCGATCGATCCGAATGCAATCGAATTCTTTAAATTAAATAAAAAACCATCTTATGCATTGGTACTTAAAAATCTAACGAATCTATCGAAAAAATTCTCATTAAAATATCATAAAATGAATGAACCCAAATCGACAGCTCTTCCTCCAACATTATCCATGCAAGATATCGATGATATTCTCATCTCAGTCTTGAAAATAATCTATTCCTATTTTCAAAATGAAATTAAACATGAACGTCGATTAGAAATCTACAAGGAATTAGAAGATCGAGAATGTATCTATTCTCGTACACGTCGACAATTTCTTCAAGGAAAATATTTCTGTTTAAATCTACCTATTCAAGACGAAATTCCACCGTTTGTCTTTTCATTAGACAGCGAATTTCTTGATTACAAAGAATTTTTTCTTCATATTGGCGTTCAATCTGAACCACATCCGATGTTATACGGAGATATTCTACGAAAATTATCGAAAGTTTGCGAACAAGATTATTTAAATTCGAATGAATTATGTAAATCATTGAAAGCTATGGAATGTTTCTTCAAATATCTTTCAACAAATACAACAATTAATTCTCAAACGAAATTACCCGGCTTATATTTAGTTACCAATGATTTTAAATTAGTAAAATCAAATGAAATTGTTATTATGGACGATAAAACCAAACTTGACTACATGACGAAATTAGTTCACGATAAATTTATGTTTAATCCAAATGAAAAAGTTCTCAAATTAGATTCATCACCGACAGCAACAGCAACAGCAGCAACCAGCCAATCGAAACAAAATCTTAAGGATCTTATCGAAAAAATCTTCATTAGTCAACGACCAATTTTATTTACACAAAAATATGAAGAATCATTTTCGATAACGATACCTGAAGATGAAGAATCTCATCGACAACGTTTTCTCTACAATCTTGAACGTAAATATCATCAATTATTGAATTCACGTCATTTACATCGTTGTATGGCACGTGTCATTGCCAATCATGTTGCACGACAACACAATCCGAAAATAATCTCAATGGACGATGTCGAAAATCTCATTCGACAACGTTTAACATTCGTTAAAATATCCTGCGTCGAATACTTAGAAACGAATTTAGTTTATAAGAAAACTCAGGAAAAAGTTGATCAATCTGTCGATGAAAAAGCTGTTTATCTTGTTGCTGAAGGAGAAGAAAATATCACGTTATATATTAGCATGAAACACACCGAACAACCGTATTTTACTCTATGTTTAGCACGAGCATTGAGTCCATGTTTAGGCCTATCGGAATTACAATTAGATAATTCCGTTATGGCCGCACTTCTAGCGACAACAATTGGACAAATGTCGAATTTTTTGAATTTAGTTAATATTGCAAGTGAAGATAATATTCTTTCAACATTGAAATTACAATACATTCCATCGCCTGGCAATGTCTATGGCGACGATATCGAACAATTACAACAATTTAATATTGAAACTCATCAAATCTATCCAGGTGATTTGTGTGTATATCGTGATAATGATTTATATATTTATTGTGAAGTCGAGAAAATCATTAAAGAATATTCGAATAGTAATGCTGAACAATGGTCATGGAAAAAATCTCAATCGTCGACAACATTAGTACCATCGTATGTATTTATTTGTCGAGTTAATGATTCGAATGAAACACGAAGAATTGAAGCATCGAATTTCTATGTTTTGGAACATTGGTCACGAATATTCGATGCTGTACATACGAAACCAGTTGACGAACGTGAAACATTCAAACCATCTGCATCATCATCAGCCAATTCACAGAATAAATCACATTCAAATGAAAAAGATAAACATTATGATGAGAAACCATCGTCATCATC
>JGI26540J51217_10002884_pt1 | contig 10604 bp, 10 predicted proteins | sample ThiBio_1000_plan_2_FD_51217 | JGI IMG/M metagenome (IMG submission 51217)
AGTTTGCCCAGCACGCCCCGCACTTGACGTGCCGAACGCTGCGACCGATACTCCACACCACTAGATCTTTCCAAATCTTGCTGGCCTCGGCCGGACAAAAAGCCTGAGCTGCAACTCGGGCTTTTTCGTTTCTGGACGTGTAGTTTTTTTGCTCGGTGAGGCTCCTGGTTGCTGTTGATATGACGGCGCGATGCCATCGACATTGCGCGCGTTGTCGATATTCCCGTCCACGTTGCCGAAACAAGTGTCCACGTCGCCGAAAGAAACGTTTGGGCCGTCAAAACGGCAAGCTCGACACTTGGATCGGCACGCCGAATGCGGGGATCGGCCATCGTACGAAAGTCGATCAGGCCAAACTACTGGGCTATCTGGACACTTGAAATGCCGCTGTACCTCGACGACGCAGTGCCGCCACCCATGCCCCGAGCTTTCCTGGACGTTCTGCTCGATGGATACACGTCCTTCGGCGATGAGGCCGTGAACCCAGCCATGGTCATCGGCCTGCTGCGCGAACGCTTGCTGCCGCTCTTGCCGGACGTGCACAAGTCACTATTTGATCTACGGGGGCAGACCAGTTGGGATAGCCTCTGGATCCTCTACGCGAACCTTGCTACCGCCAGTGGTGGCACTGACAAGCAGCTCGGGGCAAGCGCAGCTGTTGTGAGCATCTTCGTGCGGCACACCACTCGACCACCGCGCGAGGTTGAGTTTCCTGCTCACCTGGAATTGACGTCATTCGCGCGGATGGCTGACGTGCTGGGCCTGCCCAAGGCACATCCACACGTGGGCGCACAAGAAGTCGCTACGCCGCTCTACGCATTCTGTCGGTACTGCTGGCTGCCGCAGCGCTCGCGCGGCGTGTGCGAAAACCATTCCACCAACTCCACGTCTCGGGACAGGAAAGGTGCTCCACTTTGCGCCTTGGCCACCCACAAACAGGTACAGCGGTTGCGCCTCGCTTTTGAGAATGAACTGAGCCGTCTGGTGAGCGCCGAGGAATGGCAGTTTCACGAGTCCGAGTTCAGCTTGGCGGTCATGGTGCCGCCATCAGGACTTGGCAACTGGTTGAAGGAGCGCCGGCCTGCTCTGTCGCAACAGCTGGATGCTGCTGGTCGCAAGGGCGAAGTCCGTCTGCTGCCTGCTTTGCTACGGGTTCTGTATGGGGACAAAGGGGTAGATGTGGCGCAGGCCATTGGAGGATCAGTGCACCTGCTCACCCCTACCACGGCCAGAGCAGAGGCCTGGCTTTGCGCCTGGGAAGGCAGAGCGAGTTGGGGCGGCCAGCGACGGGGCGCAGGCAAGCCTGCGGCGCCTAACAGGCTCAAGGACACCACTCAGCCCAACCAGTGAGTTGTCAACAATACATGGCCCCCTGGGAGTTCTCGAGGGAGCTCAAAGAAGCTCGCTGACTGCGGTGCCGAACACGGTGTCAACGATGTCGAACTTGATGTCCAAGAAGTCCGAAATACGCACCAGCGACCGCCTCGGAACGTTGCACTCGTCGGCGGTTGCCAGCACTTCTTCCCAAACAGCAGGAAGTCGGCGTGCGCTCACGGGTGCCAGGAGCTTCGGAGCAAGCCGGGCGAGGAAATCCTGTTTGCGCGCCATTCCGGCTTGCGTGTCGTCGACGATGCCCACGACACCGCGCAAGCTCTCCTTGCCTGCCGGAACCAACTCCGCCATGGGCAGCGCGGCATTGATCTTTGCGCATGCCTCCTCGAACTGCTGCTCGACGGCCTCAGGAGTCGGGTTCTTCTTGAGGTTGCCCTCCAGTGCAAAGAGCAATGGATTGATGCGAACACGTTGGCCCGCAAAAAGATCGAGGAAATCGTCGTTTGCGCCGTCCGTCTTCTTGCCGTCGCGAAAACGACCGAACAGCTCGCTGATGGTGCAACGATCTGGCATGACGATCATGTCGTCCTGCAGAGCCAGCCCGGAAGGCAGCCAGCCTCCTTTGACCAAGCCGATGGTCTTTGAGGAATAGTTGCTCTCCAGCACCGTGCTGCCACCAGCAAACGTATCGACGGTGATTTCTGGAATCGTGCTTTCGAGCACCCGGGCATTCTTCCAGCGCAGGGGGATGACGACCTTGTCGAGCTTTTGGTCGATGAGGTCGGAATACTGCAGCGCCTGGAACTCAACGCCCAAGAACGAAGCACTACGGCCTGTCGGCTCTCTTGTTTCCTCGCTGACCTCCACGTACTTCAGCACCTTCCCCCCGGCAGGGTCGGATGCTTGGGTCAGGGTGTCTTGCGCCTTGACGCTCTTGCGCGGCTTGTCCGGCAGAGGCGCCTCGAGCGCGTGCCGCAGGTCCTCCACGGAGAATGTCTTGCCATACCGGCCGGCCATCCGAGTTGCCAAACGCTGGCATGCCTCGTTGTCGCACGATACGGCGGCCACGCGCGCAGGAAATGCGTTGACTTCGGGCCAGTTCCGCAGGCCAGCGAGGGCTGCGGTCAGATCAAGTGCCTGGCCGTGCTTCAAGGAAATGCCAAGCTGCTGGAGGTGTGCACGCAAACGCTGCGCGAACACCTTGAGGGTCGAGGTATCCATGTCGATCTCTTTCGAGTGTTGGTCCGGTGCACGCTTTGCGGGCCGCCCAAGGGATCAAACATGATTCGGGAAGGCGCTGCTACTCCGTCTTCGTCGTACCTCGAAAGGCGCGTGCGGCAGGTGACGGAAACCCGAGCAAAAGATTATCACGTGATCTGACCTGCGTGTTTTCAGTCAACTGTTGGCGTCGCGGCGTGCCGCCGTCGGGCTCGCGGGCTGCGCCCCGCGCTTCGTGCCGAATCGCGGCCGTCCGGCTTTGATCCCTGACGCCTCCGGCCCGGCTGGATGACCCGGGCCTGCGCGCTTCGCTTGCCAATACCAGGGTGGCTGGGCGGTAGGGTGTGGCGGCTTGCTGGTCCCTTCATCGTGCCACGGCGTGCTCGCGGTCAAGGGCGGCGCGTGCTTGCACGCTTGCGGCCTGCGGCCGTCGTGGACCCTTGACAGCTTGCGCTGCGCCGTGACCCGGAAGGGCTGGGCAATTCCGCCCGGCATCCTTCAGGAGTTCACCATGAACTGCGCATTCATCACCGACGAGCAGCGCGCGCTGCTGCTGGCCAATGGCCGCGAATCCTTGCAGAACCCGGACTTCGATCCGGCTCCCGTGGTCAAGCTGTTCACGCCGGACGCCGGCGCGACCTGGCTGATTTCCGAAATCGACCCCGATGACTGCGAGGGGGATCGTGCATTCGGCCTGGCCGATCTGGGCCTGGGGATGCCCGAGATGGGCTGGATCAGCCTTTCCGAACTGGCTTGGGTGCGCGGGCGGCTGGGCCTGCCGATCGAGCGTGACCTGTATTTCCGGGCGGAGAAGCGCCTGAGCGCCTACGCGCGCGAAGCGCGGCTGGCCGGTCGGATCGTGGTCTGACCTGGCCTGGGGGCGTTATGCCCCTTTTGCTCTCCGAGCCCTGGGGCGTTCACCAGGGCTTCCAGCGCCGCGGGGCGGTTTGCGGCAGGGCGCCCAGCAGGCGCATCTGCGGCAGCTCTTGCGGTACCTCGTTCCGGGGGAAGCGCCGACGCACTTCGCATTCCAGTTCGTGCGCGAAGCCGCGCGCCTCTTGCTCGCCGCGCAGTGCCCGCTGTCGCCATTCGCGGGCCTGGGCAAGCAGTTCATCGTCTCGTAGTTCTCGTGGGTCCATGGCAGACACCATTGTGCCGATGCCGCGAACGGTGGCAGTCCACGGGGATGTTGCTGCAGGGGATACGGGCGTCCCCGGCCACCTGGGAGAAGGCCGGTCGCGCTCTCGTGCGCGTAGCGCATCGAACCCCCTGCGGGGTTTCGCCCCATGCGGGCTTCGATCGTCCCTCGCTCCGCTCGGCTGACGCCTCCGGCCCTGCTTCCAGCTTCGGGCCTGCGCGCTTCGCTTGCCGTGTGGTCGGCGTTGGAAGGGGCCGTTGCCTGGTTCAGCCGTCTTTCCTGACTCCATCACCTTGCTCGCGACTGTAGCCCGCGCCCGTGCGCCATCAAGGCGCGCAGGGCCGTGTCCTCAGCTGCGCCTGCGGGCCGCACCCACCCTGCGCTTGCCTCCTTGACGGCACCCGTTCGCGCGCTCCTGACCGTCGCGGGCGATGAACTCAGGAAAGACGGTGGCAACGAGGCCAACCGGGTTCTTCGTGCCGACCGCACCGAACAGCCGAAAGGCTGGGCTCCGAATCTAGGAATCCGGTGTGCGGTTTTCTTCAACAGCCAAGCCAGGAGAAAGACATGCTCGCATCCCGTTTCGCTTCCCACTCCCCCGCACTGCGTTCCGACCATCCCCTGTCGGATGACCAGATTCGCAGGGTGGCCCCGTCCATCTTCGCGGACGCCCCGCATGAGAGCCGTTCCGAGCGGTACAGCTACATCCCCACGGCCACGGTTTTGACGGAGCTTCGGAAAGAAGGGTTCCAGCCCTTCATGGTGTGCCAGACCCGCGTGCGCCGTGAAGACCGCCGCGACTTCACCAAGCACCTACTGCGGCTGCGCCATGCCAGCCAAATCAATGGCGCGGAAGCCAATGAAATCGTGCTGCTGAACTCGCACGATGGCACGAGCAGCTATCAGATGCTGGCCGGGCAATTCAGATTTATCTGTGCCAATGGGCTGGTGTGTGGCGACACCTTCGCCGATGTGCGCGTGCCCCACAAAGGCGACGTGGCGGGCCAAGTCATTGAAGGCGCTTTCGAGGTGCTGCGCGGCTTTGACCGTGTGAAGGAGTCGCGTGACCTGATGCGCGGCATCACCTTGGACGATGGCGAATCGGAAGTATTCGCCCGCGCTGCGCTGGCTCTCAAGTACGACGACCCCGACAAGCCCGCGCCCGTCACCGAGTCTCAGATTCTGATGCCGCGCCGCTTCGAGGATCGCCGCCCGGATTTGTGGTCGGTGTTCAACCGCACCCAAGAGAACCTCACAAAGGGCGGATTGCATGGACGCAGCGCCAACGGACGCCGCCAGCAAACCCGCCCCGTGCAGGGTATTGATTCGGATATCCGCCTGAACCGCGCCCTGTGGCTGCTGGCCGATGGCATGCGCCAGCTCAAGGCCTGACCCCTTCCCGACCCTTTCCCCGCCGGAGGGGCGGTTTCCCCTCCATTCCCTGTCTGTTTCATTCGATTGGAGATCACCATGAACGCCGTTACCCACACTGAAGCCCAAGCCCTGCACACCGTCACCCCGGCGCAGCCCTCGCAAGACATGCGCCTGGTGCCGCTGTCGCAGCTTCGCCCCTCGCGCCGCAACGTGCGCAAGACCGCAGGTCCATCGGTCGATGCACTGGCCGCCAGCATCGCCCGCGTGGGGCTGCTGCAAAACCTGACCGTGATCCTGGCCGCCGATGGCGAGCATTACGAAGTGGTTGCTGGTGGCCGCCGCCTCGCAGCCCTCAAGCTGCTGGCGAAGAAGCACCGCATCGCCAAGGATTGGCAGGTGCCTTGCCTGTTGGTGGCCGATGGCACGGCACGCACTGCCAGCCTCACGGAAAACATCCAGCGAACCAGCATGCACCCGGCCGACCAGTTCGAGGCCTTCGCGGCGCTAGTGGCCGAGGGCCGTCCCATCGAGGACATCGCCGCCGACCTCGCCGTCACGCCGCTGGTGGTGCGGCGCCGCTTGAAGCTCGCCAACGTGTCGCCGCGCCTGATGGCCGACTACCGCGCCGATGCCGTGACGCTGGATCAACTCATGGCACTGGCCGTGACCGATGACCCTGCGATGCAGGACGCCGCGTTCTACGATGCGCCGCAGTGGCAGCGCAGTCCGTCCGCCTTGCGCGAGCGCCTGACCGAGCGCGAGATTGACGCCTATCGGCATCCGCTGGCGCGCTTCGTCGGGCTGGATGCCTACGAAGCCGCAGGCGGCGGCATCCGCCGCGACCTGTTCGCGGAGGACGACGCGGGGGTGTACCTCGATGATGCCGCCTTGCTGGAGCGGCTGGCGCAAGACAAGCTGGCAGGCATTGCCACCGAGGTGAGGGCGGAACGCTGGGCTTGGGTGGACGTCACGCCCGCCATGACCCATGCCGACCTGCAAGCCTTCCAGCGCGCCCCGAGGGAGCGCCGCGAACCGAACAAGCGCGAAGCGCAGCGCATCGAGAAGCTGCAAGCCAGGATGCAGGCCATCGGTGAAGCCGTGGATGCGGCCATGGAGGAAGACGACGAGGACAAGGCCGAAGCCTTGCAGGAGGAAGGCGAGCGCCTGGGCGAGCAGTTGCAGGCGCTGGAGGATGGCCTGCTGCACTACAGCGCGGGCGTGAAGGAGGCGTCCGGTGCCATCGTCACCATCGATCGCAACGGGGAGGCCGTGATCCATCGCGGGCTGCTGAGAGAGGCCGAAGCCAAGGCGCTGCGCACGCTGGAAAAGCTGCGGCGGGGTTTCGGCAACGCGGAAGGCGAAGACGAGGGCGGCGAGGGCGAGGACACCGACGACACGACCAAGGCCTATGTCTCCGATCGGCTCGCCCAGCGCCTGAGCGCCCACCGCACCGCCGCGCTGCAGATCGAAGTGGCTCGGCATCCGCAGGTGGCGCTGGCCGCGCTGGTGCACGGCATGGTGCAGACGGTTCTGCAGGGGAGCCACTACGGCCCCAGCCGCAATTCTCTCCCGCTGGGTGTGCGCCTCACGGTGCAGGACCGGCTCGAAGGCATGGCCCCGGACTGGCCGGAATCGCCTGCCGCCGTGGCGCTGCGCGAACTGCAAGAAGCCTGGGGCGGCAAGCTGCCCGAGGACGGCGCCGCATTGTTCGCCGCGCTGCTGGCGATGGAGCAGGGCGAACTGGTCCAACTGCTGGCCGTGTGCGTGGCGGCGACGGTGGACGTGGTGACGCCGCGCGCCACGCGGAAGCAACCGGGCGAGGAACTGGCGCAGGCCGTAGGTCTCGACATGGCTGCATGGTGGAAGCCCACTGCCGAAGGCTACTTCAAGCATGTTTCCAAGGCCGTGACACTGCAAGCTGTGGGCGAGTTCGCGCCCGAGAGCGTCAACCGGCTGGCGAAGCTCAAGAAGGCCGACATTGCCAGCGAAGCCGAGCGGTTGGCCGAGGGCACGGGCTGGATGCCTGCCATCTTCAAGGAAGAAGGCCCGCAGGATGCGGAGCCGGACGGCACGGAAGCATCTGCCACCGTGGCACATGAGCAGGCCGAGGCGTTGGCCGCTTGACCTTCGATGCAGAGCAGCGCCCCGGCCCCGGTCGGGGCGCTGGCTTGCAAGGAGCCAGACCATGCCCACTGACAGCAAGACTCCAAGCCACCCACGCATGGCGGCGATCTACGCGCCCGGCACGGTGCGCGGCCGCCGCTGGCACGGCGAGGGTGACATGCGCGGCTACCGCCCGCCCTCGGGCTGGACTTCGCGCCGACCTCACGGACATTCACCCGATCACGGGTCGCGCCTTGGCGCGAGCCGTGTGGTGGATCATCGAGACGAAGGAGTAGCGGCGATCAGCACCGGCCCGAGGGCGTTGTGCCCTCGGGCCGGTGGACTCAAAAAATCCGGGCGCGGCGGTGGCCGCGCCCGGTCAATAGCCAAACTGCCGCGCTGCTCTTGATGACTCGAATCGTCAAAGGCTTTGGACGACTCACCCGGCCATCACGTTGGTACATAAAACACGAGCACAGATCCGCGTGATCTCGCGGTCAAAATGCGCAAATGTCCCAAGCCTTTGATGGTGTCTCACCAGCGGTGGATCTATTGATCGCCGAGATTCTTCAATTTGCCCGACGCGTTGACAGGCTGGCCGCGACGGTTCTGACCCGTCAGCGCGTAGCACGGTCGGACGACGATCGCTTACTGCTATATGTGCTGGCATTCCGCATGTACCGCGACTTCCAAGCGGTGAATCGGCTGGCCAACTGCGGACTGCGCGAGCCGGCCGCCTCGGTCTTGCGTGTCCTGCATGAGCAAGGTTACGTCTTCTCCGCGCTTCACGCGGATCCGCTCGCCGCCCAGAAGCTGGCCAAACAGGGCGCCGGAGAGGCGCGCAAGGCTTTTCAGTCGCTACGACAGCTTGACCTCGGTTCGCGACCGCCTGACCTCACGAACGAAGTGCTTGATGAGGCCGTCGCTCAACTGTCCGAAACACAGTCCTGGTTCGACGCCCAGTTCTGGGCATCAAAAGCCGGCATGCTCGACAGCTACAGAACGATTTATAGGAATCTCGCTCGCCACAGCCACGGCTCCATCAACGCCTTGGACGACTATGTTCGACTCGACGATGAAGGCGAGGCCGTCGCTATCGGTGACAGCATCGTGCGCTTCAGCATTCCAGCGTACCTTGTTACTGCCGCCTCGCTGATACTCGATGCGGCGCACGTCGTGGCGGGTTGGAATACCAGCGACGAACGCATGGAAGCCGAATTCACATCGCTGCATGGTGAGCTGCTGGCACTCAGCGAGCGATCGCACAAGGCCCTCGAATCCAGCCATCGCGAAGATCTCTCGAAGGATTCCGCCTGAGCGATGTCACCCCTTGGGAGGCGCTTCCGGAGTCTCGAGGGGGACTCCTGGGCGCGACGGCCCGTAGTCTCGTTGACCGAAGTGCGGCGGCATCATGTAGTGCCCAGGCAGAAAAGAGCGCCACGACAATTCTTCTCCGACCAGCGTGTTTGTCATCCCCGCGATGAACATGGCATAGAACGAGGCTGCATCAGGCACTTCGTTCAACGTCGCGCCGGACCATCCTCGACCGTTGGAAAAGTGCACCCAGTAGCCCTTGTCGAGCACCAAGATTGCGGTGAAGCGCGGATTGGGAGAGGTCTCGTACTGAAGAAAGCGTTCCAGTTCGTCGCCCTGGATGTCGCTTGAAAAGGCGAGTAGCACGGTGACGAGTCCTTCGTAGGCATACGTCACCTCCCCGGTACTTGTGATGGTGGGGAATCGCTTCAGTTTCTGAACTGAGCCTCCAACCTCCAATGCCTCTCGGATCGTCGACGCGGTCAGGGTGCTCTTCACTTCGAACGCATACTTGCAGCACTCGGCGGGAAAGAGCGACTTATCGTTGTAGAGCATGAACGCGGGAGCGTATCGAGTGCTGTAGATGACAAGGTCAATCTGTCTCGTTACGTGCCCCGTCGTGTCCACGATCTTCCCCGTTCCGCATCGGAAACTCTGTGTCAGAAATGGCTCTACGAGCTGGCGCGCGGCGATCTCCCGAAACTCACCAGCCAGACCGGGGTGATCAATCGCCGACGCTGCGGCTTTCGCTTCGCTGATGGCATTCGTGACGCGGGTACGCAGTAGGTCAAAAAACGGAGCACTCACCTCTTCCTCTCGTTCTCGGGCTGGGTTCCAGAATCTACTCCAGGCTCGAAGGTTCGAACCTCGACCTTGATCACCTGCACTGCTGGCCCGTCAGGACACCACGGATCGCCGTGCGCCGCCGGGCCTTTCGGGCTGCGCCCGGTGCCGCCTTGGCCATCACGACCATTCGGCTTCAATCCCTCACGCCTTCGCGCCTACGGCGCTGCGCGCTTCGCTTGCCTCCAGGGGATCGGCGCTAGGCCCATCCCCGCCGCGCTGAGCTTGGCGCCCCTCGATACCGGCGAACCGGCAATGCCGGATCGGCCGGGCCAGTGTCCCGCCGCATGGGCAGTGCCCGGTGGGTACGCCGGGGCTTGCTGCGGCAAGTTGCGGGAATGCGTGCCGTCCTCGACGCTGGCAGCTCGTTGTCTGCGTGTCGCGAAGGACGGTTCACGGACACACCGGCCTTGCTTGGGGCTCCACACCGCGCTGCAAGCATGGCCGCCTGCATGGGAGAGGGCACTCCCGCCAGCCGTTGGGGAGGCCTTGCTTGTGTCAAGGGGCGTGTCGCTGAAACCGTCGTGCGGGGACGCCGAGCTGGCCATGGCTCCTTGCGGGGTGTGGTTCGGCCCAAGGCGCCCTTGTGTTGTTGTGAATCCTGGCGGTGGCGCGGGCTTCATGTCTGCAACCTTCCTGCCCCAATAATTTCCCCTGCGCTGCGCGCATTCCTCGCGGTGCAAATTATTGGGTCTTCCAGGTGCTCCACTGCGTTGCGCCCGCAAGCGGTGCAGCGAGCCCTTCCTCCGCCGGTCGGATCACAACAAGGACGCGATGGGCGCGAACCTTGTTCAACCGTAAGGAGATTCATCATGGCAACCATCGGCACCTTCACCGCGGACAAAGACGGTTTCACCGGCACGCTGCGTACCCTGACGCTCAACGTCAAGGCCAAGCTGGTTCCCAACGACAAGGGGGACAACGAACACGCCCCCGATTTCCGCGTGCAGGCGGCAGGCTTCGACATCGGTGCTGCGTGGCGCAAAGTCAGCAAGGCCGAAAGAGCGTACATCTCGGTGACTTTGGACGATCCTTCGTTTCCGGCAACGGTCTATGCCCGCCTGATCGAGGAGGAGGACGGCACGCACAACCTGATCTGGTCGCGCAGCAAGCCCCAGGCGGCCTGACGGCCGCCAGCGCCCCGCCCACGCGGCGGGGCGCCGTGCTGCTGATGCAGCGCAAAGCAAGGACAAGGGCCGACAGGGCCTGGCCCGCCTGCAGCTCGGCGTGAAGCAACGCGGCTGCAAGACATGGCTTGAATTCGCAGATGCAAATGCAGGGC
>JGI26540J51217_10002914_pt1 | contig 10547 bp, 10 predicted proteins | sample ThiBio_1000_plan_2_FD_51217 | JGI IMG/M metagenome (IMG submission 51217)
CTCTCTCTCTCTCTCTCTCTCTCTCTCTCTCTCCTGCTCACTCTCGCTCCTTCCTTCGTGCCTGCAAGGAAGCAAGTGCTCCCACTCAAACGTGCAGTATCCATCCATTACTCATCCATCCATCCATCTTGCAATCTCGTCTTTCGAGTTGAGTGGGTCTTTGGAAGGATGGAATACCGCAAACGAGCTTGTGGGAGTGGGATCGCGGTGTTAGTGATGCTGATACTCACGCAAGGCTGCTCGAGAGTCGATGCTGCTCACGGTACGCCGACGTACGATCGATTCCTTCTCACGCCCTCACACTAACTCTTGGTGGTGAATTCTGGTGTCGTGTTTATAGAGGCGTTCGTGTCGATATCAGCAATCGCCGAGCTGGATGGATTGGTGTACACGTGCGGTGTCGACAGCGACGGCTTGGTGTTCGTGCTCGCCAGCAATGCCACCAGTGCCGAAGACGTCTGGCGTGCTTGGGGCGACAGCCGACCGATCCAGGAGCGTCTGATACTCCAGCCTCAAGCCGATCAGCAACGTCACGGAGTCGAGAATGTCACGGCCTCGTGCTCGGGCCTGGTGTTGGTGCAGGCCGTCAACGACGGGCCGTTCATGCTGGCGGCCGTCGGCCAGGGCTGGCTCGGCCTGACCTTCTACTCGAGCTTCAACAAGACGGCACGCAGCGAGGTGCAGAACTACATCGATCCGCGGTCGTTCGAGTCGAACACGCAGCTCGAAGTCGAGCTCGACTACACGGAGCGGGCCTTCATCTGGCTGCAGCTGTTCGACCCCAGGACGGGCGAGGTCGATTACGGCTGCACGGTGGTGCGCACGGACGTCGCAGCCAACCTGGTCTTCACGCATGCGGCAGCTCGCGGCCGTCGCATGCTCGTCATTGGCGAGTGTCGCGGTCGCTGCCACTTTGGCATGCTGCCGGCACAGAACGTCATCGGCTCGGACCATCCGGCGAAGCTGAGCGGTAGCGACCTCACGAGCTTCATGCTGCGGCTCGTACTCGATGCCCCGACGCGACAGGAGTGGCCTTACTTTGAGGCACCACGGCGAGCGGCCGAACCGAGGCATCGCGTGCATCGCGTCGGCTTCCCACCGACGGTACTCGAGGGCCGAGACGGCAGACCGGCGCTGGTATCGTTCAAGAGCAAGGTCAAACCGTCGGTGCGCCCGCCGGTCAGCGAGCTGGTTCGCAACGTCACGATCGAGCTATCGAACGACTCGGAGCCTCTCGACATGCAGACGCGAGACATTGCGGTCGGCAGCTTCCTGGTGGCCGACCGGAGCCGCCTGTCGGACCGCGTCGACCTCTCGATCTCGCTCATGCGCGAGCGCACGCGAGAGTGCTGGCTGCTCCTCGGCGACCCCAACACCAACGTGACGCAGGCACGGCTGTTGTGGGCTCCGAGCGGCCGCCTCGTGGTAGCAGGTGTCTTCTCGGGCACGAGTCTCTCGAGCTATCCTGCGGGCGTGAGGGCCAAGACCTCGGCACAACGTGGCGTGCTGGTGGCGTACGGTCACGCGAGCGATTCCGAGTGCTGGCTCGGTGCCGTCGACATAATCGAGGACCCCGAGCCGCTGGGCAACGAGCTCCGGCTCGCGGGCCTGGTCGAGGTCGGCGGCCGCGTACTGATTGCCGGCACTCGAGTGCGACACCAAGATGTATCGGCGCCGCACGCTGTGACGGTCGGCGTGCTACTCGAGACTCCATCGCAGCACCCCCGTCGCCCCGAGGCGCCACTCGAAGCCGGCGCGGTTCCGGCGTACGCGACACTCCCGGCTGAGCAAGCAAACTACACGACTCTGATTGCGAGCCTCGGCGTGCTGCTCCTGGGTCTGGTGGCATCGGCCGTCGTGCTTGCGTACTCTCGTCGAAAGAATGCCAACGCTGCTGGCTCGCAAGCATCCGGCACGAGACCCCAGCTCGTTGAACTGCAAGTGTTTGTCGATGACGACAAACAACATTAGTAAGAGAGAGAGAGAACTGCGATGGAGAGTGTACACTACAATGCGACCTCGATCAACCAATCAACCCAGCACTGATGAAGAACGTGATGGTTACATATGCATCGCGTGCGTGTATGCGGTCTGATATTCAATATGTTGAGTGAGTGGAGAGAGCGAGAGAGTAGTGAGTGAGAGGCGATCGATCACTTGGACTTGAGCTTGCCGCCCTTGACCTTGACGGTATTCTGGGTTGGTGCTGATGTCGTCATTGTGGCGGGAGGTGTCGTCGATGGTGTATGCTTGCGCTTGGATGAGCCAAAGATGCGCGAAGCGATGCGTCGAAGCACGCGAGATAGCAGCCACAGCAGCAGTGTGAGGACGACGACATTGAAGATGAGCGACACTCGCACGAGGCGGCCGAACACGAGCGCGCCGACGACCTCTTGCGGCACGCCGTTCGAGGTGCGCAGCTCGTCGTACAACTCGCGGCCGAGACGTTCGACAATGTCGCGATGCGTGGCAGCGAGATTGTTCTGCTCGGAGGGGTCGGTCTTGAGGTTGTAGAGCTGCACTTGCTTGGGCGAGAACGACGCAACCTCGGGAGCGGCGAACGGCTTCGTAGAGCTGATGATCGGAGCCGTGAGTGAGTTGGTGTACTCGGTTCGGAAGATGAGGTCGAGCAGGCCGTAGTACTGGATGACGATGACGTAGTCGAAGAAGAAGGCGTTCTCGTGGCCCAAGAGCCAATCGAGTGCGTCGGTCGCGCGCTCGACGATGCGAGCCGAGAGCGGGCCATCTTGCGCCAGCGTTCCCGACGGCTCGGTGAAGACATGTCGCGGGCCACACGGGCCCAGGAGGAGCTTCCAGTCGCCCGAGCGAATCGTGTGGCAGTTCTGCAGGCCATCGCTCTGTGCCACGACTCGCTGGCGACCGAGTGCTTCGGTAGAGGAGCCGTTTCGCAACAGCGCCGATTGGTCGATGCCGTCAAAGCCCGTGAGGATCTGGTGGTCGTTCTCGTGCTTGCGAGCCTTGTCGACGATCGACAGCAACGTCGGATACCAATCAGCAATGTGGAACAGGCCCTCGAACTTGGTGCCGCCCTTGCCGATGAAGCGCTCACTGACGACGAAGCCTGGGCCTCGCACTCCACCTTCGTTGCCGCCAGTCTTGAGGCCAGCATACGGGTAGTTGAAGCCTCCAACCCACTGGACCACACGAGTGTCAATATAGAGCGCCCCTGGTGCGAGCGCTCCCGTAGTCGATCGGTCGTACCGGATTGCCGCCATTGTCGGTCGTAAAGACGAAGATCGTGTTGTCCCAGAGCGACTTGGCCTTTAAGGTATGCGTAATGTTCCGAACGCCCTCGTCGAGTCCCACAACGAGGCCGCAGAACTCGCGTCGTCGCCAGCTCTTAAAGTGTGCACACGGCGCTCGATGCTCGGGAGCCGGTTGCAAGGGATCGTGCGCTGCAGTGTAGCTCACGATCAAGAAGAACGGCTTCTCGGCAGCGTCGTGTTGCTGCTCGATGACCTTGAGCGCCTCGTTGGTGAAGAGCGTCGTGGCGTGCTCGGTGACGTCGATCTCGTCCGCTGTCAGCTGGCGTTCGTTGCGCCAGAGGTCGATCTCCAGTGCTGAGCACATGGCGCATACCATGGCGAGCGACATTCGCATTCGTCAGGTCGATGGGGCTTCTCGCATTCGAATGAACGGCGTCCTTCACGTACCACCACGCTTCGTGAATGGACGGAAGCCTCCGCCACGCAGTCCAAAGAAGCTATCGAAGCCGTTGGCGTTGGGACTGAAGGTCTCGTTGGCACCAAGATGCCACTTGCCAACGAGATGCGTCGAGTAGCCACGCGATCGAAACTGCGTCGCGAGCGACGTGTGTGCCGGAGTGAGGCCGACATCAGATGCCCCCAAGAGTGGGAATGGTAGTCCCACTCGGAAGGCATACTTGCCTGCTCATCGGGTCCGATTCAATCGAATGAATCAATCGAATGAATCAATCGAATGCATCAATCGAATGCATCAATCGCATGAATGAATGAATGATACCAGTCATGAGGGCAGCACGACTTGGCGTGCACGTTGGATGGAGATAGTAGTTGGTCAACGACACGGCCTCGCTCTCGACCAGCGAGTTGAGCGTCGGTGTCGGCATCAGCTTGTTGTTCCAGCCCACATCAGCGAAGCCAACATCGTCCACGATGCTGATGACATGACGACGACAATGATCCATTCAAGCACCGACACCCGTGAGAACTCGTTCGATTCGTCTGCGAGTATGTGCAAGCGTGTGTGTGTGTGTGAGGCACGCACACGAGCACCACGTTGGGCGGTTGGATGGTCGGTTTGGCCGTTGCGACCGAGGTCATCGTCGTGATGATGGCAGCCAGCACCACCACCACCATCACCATCACCATCGAGTGACGACCCGAGCAAGCGAGTCTCTGCATGCTCCGAGCCAATCTGATGATGAGCAGCGAGTTGAGGTTGAGGTTGAAGCCGAGTATCTATCGGAGCGAGGAGGGGTTCGGGAGAAGGTCGTTAGGTAAGTAGTGGTGCGTGCGAGCAGGCAATGATGGTAATGAACAGTGAACAGCGACTCGCTGCCTGGCTAACCGACCTGCTGGCCGAGCTGGACTCACTCGCATCATCAGTTGTTGTGTACGTATACGAGTGTATTAATTGCAGCACGGAATGGTAATGGTAACGAAGAGGATGGATGGATGTCGGCTTGCGAGACTGACGTGGTTAGTGCGTCTTCTTGGCCGCGGATGTTGATGGCGATTGCGGCGGTGTGATGAAGAGCAGCGCGTTGACGATCGTGCCAAGGAGACACAGGCCCGTGACCACGAAGATAAAGAGCTGCGGGTCCGAGTGCGGAGTGCCGCAGATCGTGTACCAGTCGGTGATGGTGTTGGCGCCCGGCGGCGCAGAGCCGTGGCACTTGAGCGAGTACTCCTCGTTGTAGTCGGTGACGCAGAGATACTTGTAGCGACGATTGCCCGAGTGGTCGAACTCCTCGATGTAGCACGGGCCCGTGAGCTGGTGAATGCTGGTCGAGATCGAGTTGGTGGGCGACGAGTGAAGCGCGATCACAACCAGCACCACCGAGTACATGGTGAGCGCCCAGCGCAGCAGTGCGGCGGCGCGATCGACCGTGCGCTGCTCGTGCGTCGTGCGACGAACGATGCCGAGCAACGCCACGAAGGCGTACACCGAGCCGGCGAGCAGCAGCGTCGGCAGGCCCGGCTTGCCCGGTGGCAGCTCGAGCACCTGGAATGCCACCATCTGCACGAGCATCAACGGCGTCGAGAACAGCGTCGCCACTACGACGGCCGTCACGGCGCGCACCAGCGAGTTGTCGCGGCCGTGCACCTTTGCTCCGAGCATCGAGCGCATCAAGAACGAGAACGTAGCCGTGAAGATCATGATCCACAGCGTGCTGCCGATCGGAACGCCGAGCAGGCGCTCAGCGATCGCGACATCCGTGTCGTGCCAGGTCCACCAGAGGAACTTGGCGCCGAGAATGTCGAACGGTGCGTACAAGATCATGGCCACGATGCCGACGAGCGCCGACTCGGACACGCGACCGAGTCCCAGACGCCATGCGAACACGGTCGAGTAGTACATGACGACGTTGTAGATGCACAAGACGTACAGCGGCAAGCGCGGCGTCAGCATCAGGGTCGCCTGCGCATGCCAAAAGTTATCGACCGTCGGCAGCCACATGAAGAACACGTCGTTGGCGCAACCGGCCGCGACACTCGCGAACCACAAGGCCACGAACGAGCGTCCATTGCGCAGCGCGTGTTGGAAGGCGAAGCCCGACACGACGAAGAACAGAAGCTCGATCGCCAAGAAGGTCGGATGAGTCGCGAGCGTCTTGGACGGAGGATTGAAGAAGTGCCACGGTACATGATCCCACTTGGACAAGTACTCACGAAGAGCTACTGGCAACATCTCGTAAGACGCCATTTGAGTGAGAGAGAGGGAGAGGAGTCGGTCCTCGCGATCTCGAGAGGTGTGGCGCTGGTGAGGGAACGAGACGAATGAACGCGAGCACTGTTCTTCACTCAACCGCTCGTCACATCGATCTCGCTCGTCAGCGAGATCTATCTCTGACCAGTCTTGCTATATCCCGAGGCTCGTTGGAGATGCAGCTGTCTCGGCCTCGCTCGAAGGTTCTTCTGATGATCGTTGTGGGTATGGTGAGTTTGGTGGGGTTTCTGTCGTGGCACGCTTGGATCGAACAAGGGCCTGCTGCACGTTCGAGGTCGCGACAACTACGATGGCATCCAGCAACGATAGCAGACGCCCCGCCGCTCCTCAAGACTCGCGCCGAGTACGATGCCATGTGCCCCTCGATCTCGACCTCTCATCGACCCACCGACCAAGACGACCGCGACATGGTGCTGATCATCGTGCCTCTGCGCAATCGACTCAAGCAACAACAACTCTTCATCGATCACTTTCATCGATTCATGTGCCAACACGAGAGTCGATCATCGAGCTCTCGTGATCACTCGTTCGACTGGCGTGTGGTGTTCGTCGAGCAGAGCGACGACGGACAGCTCTTCAATCGAGGCAAGCTGCTCAACATTGGATATCGCATCGCTCGCTCGAGCAAGCTGTGGCGACAATGCACGACAGGCGCAGCTCATGATCGAGGCATGATCGAGTTCGTATCGATAGTGACTCACGATGTCGACATGCTGCCAGTGTCGCCGAATCGACCGATGCACTATGCGCCGACGAGCGAGATCCGACACCTCGCATCGGCCGTCGATCAGTATCACCGCCGACTGCCGTACGAAGAATACTTTGGCGGCGTGCTGTCGATGCCGGACGAGCATTGGCGCAAGATCAACGGATTTCCGAACGACTTTTGGGGCTGGGGCAGCGAGGACGACATGGTGTACGCTCGTGTGGTGGCACTTGAGCTGCCGTTCGGTCGATTGGTGCCACAATCGCTCGGTCGCTATCAATCCGTCACCGCGGATCACCACCGAACGCTGCCCGAGGTGTCAGCCGTTATCAATCGGCTACAGTACGAGGATTTCCTCGATCTCGATGATCGAGCCAAGCAGGCAGCGATGGCATCGAATGGCTTCAACACGACACAGTTCCATGTGGAGTACTGTGTCGCATTGACCGATCGAATGTATCATGCACGAGTATCGTTGTGATTGTATTTGAGCATCGTCTCTCTCTCGAGCCTCTCTCGCGAACAAGCAAGGATCTCGAGTTGTATTTCTATTCAATAACTATCTAAACGTCATCGTATTCGATAAGCTCAAGGATCGAGAACAAGAGCTCGTTCTGAAGGAGAGCGATCGGCGACCAACACTGCAATCGAGCGAATCAGCACGCCATTCACTTCGTGTCACTGTTCTTGTGCCACCTCCTCGAGCGTCCTCAATCAATCAATCAATCGAGCAATCTTGCGATGAGAACTCACAACAATGGCCGCCAATTCGATAGACGCTATTGGATCATTGCATTCGCGGGCTTGGTGTTGTTAAATATGGCCTTGTGGCACTGGTATGGCAAATGTCCAGCTTACCACGATGATGGTGATGGCGGCCGTGTCGGTGCATCGAATCTCGTGCCAGCGACGATAGCAGACGCCCCGCCGCTCCTCAAGACTCGCGCCGAGTACGATGCCATGTGCCCTCCGATCTCGACCTCTCATCGACCCACCGACCAAGACGACCGCGACATGGTGCTGATCGTCGTGCCTCTGCGCAATCGACTCAAGCAACAACAACTCTTCATCGATCACTTTCATCGATTCATGTGCCAACACGAGAGTCGATCATCGAGCTCTCACTCGTTCGACTGGCGTGTGGTGTTCGTCGAGCAGAGCGACGACGGACAGCTCTTCAATCGAGGCAAGCTGCTCAACATTGGATATCGCATCGCACACTCGAGCAAGCTGTGGCGACAATGCACGACAGGCGCAGCTCATGATCGAGGCATGATCGAGTTCGCATCGATAGTGACTCACGATGTCGACATGCTGCCAGTGTCGCCGAATCGACCGATGCACTATGCGCCGACGAGCGAGATCCGACACCTCGCATCGGCCGTCGATCAGTACAGTTACAAGCTGCCGTACGACGCGTATGTCGGCGGCGTGCTGTCGATGCCGGACGAGCATTGGCGCAAGATCAACGGATTTCCGAACGACTTTTGGGGCTGGGGCAGCGAGGACGACATGGTGTATCTGCGGCTGTACCATCTCGCGCTGCCGTTCGGTCGATTGGTGCCACAATCGCTCGGTCGCTACGAGACCATCAAGGAGGACCACCATGCCGACTCGAAAGAGAAGTCACTCTCACTGAACCAGGCCAAGTATGGCGCCTTCATGGCTCTCGATGCTCGGGACAAGCAGGCAGCGATGGCATCGAATGGCTTCAACACGACACAGTTCCAAGTGGAGTACTGTGTCGCATTGACCGATCGAATGTATCATGCACGAGTATCGTTGTGATTGTATTTGAGCATCGTCTTTCTCACGAACAAGCAAGGACGTCTCGTGTCAGTTAGCGTTGGCGAACCACACAATCACCCAACAACACCCACACACATATCTATCCAATCGATACAACTGTATAATCGTACACCTGTGAGTATCGTGAGTAGCGTGAGTCTGTGGGTGTGGGGAGGAACATTCCTTTGCTCGTTCGCGCAAGCAATCGATTCATTCGCTCAGCTGCCTCGCTCGCTCCGCATCTCTCTTCGTGAACTCTCGACAATGAAGGTCGCCTTGTTCGTCGCTCTCGTGGCTCTCGTGGCCGTACCGGCCTTCGCAGCCTACTCGTGCACCTGCAAGAACGGAATGTGCACCAATGTCGTACGTTACGCGGAGAGAACCGACGAGAGAGCGAGAGCGCGCCTGTGGTTCGAGCTTCGAAGCTGATGATGATATGAACGTGACCGTGAACGTGACCGTGTGGTACTACGCAGCCGAGCAACAACCAATACTACTTGACGTCGTTCTGTGACTCGAGTGTCGCGTGTGGTAAGGCTCAGTCGTCGTGCTACGAGTACGTCGATACACACACACTTACACACGAGGAGCGCCGTCGTCTGATATTTCGCTCGCTCGCGTGCTCTTGGGTATCTAGCTACTACTCGGCCGACTACTCGCGCTTCGGCTGCAACTCGGTCATCAGCTGCTGCTGCAACAAGAACGGCAAGTGCAACAACCTCAAGGTGATCGACGGTGGACCGGGCTGCTCGGTCGAGACGAGCGCCGGAGGCCCGGTGGTCGATGCGTCGTACTCGATGTGCCAGACGTGCACCGGCTCGACCAGCTGCGGCTGGAGCGACCACGTCCAGGTCGTGTGCAAGAAGGCCTCGTTCAAGCTCAGCCTCAACGAGTCGGCGATCGATGCTAGTACGTCCGCTTGACCAACAGCTGTTGTACCACACACCCTCTCTCACACGCTCTTGCTCTATCTCTCTGCAGTGCTGGGCCCGTGCACCTACAACCACCAGCTCGCTGCCGAGACCGGCATGAACCTCTGCGCTGCTCCGCTCACCGAGTACCTCCGCGAGGTCTTGAAGGCTGCCGGCACGCTCTAAGCCATCGTCGCCAGTCCCTCCGCGCGCGCGCCCAACAACGCCAACGCCAGCCGACCACTCCCTCTCTCTCTCTAACTGCCTCTCTCTCTGCTATCTTGCGCGCACTATTCGCTGGTTCCTCCTCGGCAATCCATCCATTCGTTTCGTTTGTTGCGCTGCCCTTGGCTGAAATACATCCAACAAGTAGCCCAGCTGGCGTTGTTATTCTCGAGGGCGCGCCAAACAAGCAAGCCAGGCGATCGGGGAGTTTGATATCGATGGGTAGATAGATAGTTGTAGGAGGAGTAGGAGTAGGAGATGAGCGCGCACGCAAGGAGCTCGGCGTGCGTGCTCGTTACATGTGTACCGCGGTGAAGAGGTTCGATTGCGCGTAGGTCTGCTGCATGTACGCGTGCAGCTCGGGGAAGTTGCGCTGCAAGGTGGCGGGCTCCTCGCAGATGCACACGAACAAGGTGGCGGCGGCGCTGTCGACCACGCTCAAGGTCACGCTCAGGATTCCGAGGCCGACAAAGAGGCCGAGGAAGAACTGCAAGAAGATGAGGTTCGGGTCCTGCGTGTCGAACAACAGCACGACGGCGATGGCCGGAATGCAGGTGAAGAAGGCGCCGGCCATGATGCCGAGAGCGAGCACGTTGCCGACCAAGGCGTCGTTCAGGATCGTGTCTGTGTGTGTGGCAGCGCGTGCATTCCGCCCGGGAGGTGTTAGTCGCGAGTGCAGCACGCAGCAGCAGCAGCGAGTGAGCTCCATACCGATGCCGTAGTACGAAATGAGCGTCCATGTGGACTTGGCGGCTTGGAGGTAGTCCTTGCCGTAGATGGCCACCTGAGTGAAGGCGTACTTGTTGAAGAGACGCAACAAGCTCTCGAGGCACACCAAGAAGCATCGGAGGCAGCACTTGATCAAGATCACGATCCACTGCAAGCCAACGAGAGTGAGTGAGTGAGTGAGTGAGTGAGTGAGTGAGTGAGTGAGTGAGTGAGTGAGTGAGTGAGTGAGTGAG
>JGI26540J51217_10002915_pt1 | contig 10546 bp, 8 predicted proteins | sample ThiBio_1000_plan_2_FD_51217 | JGI IMG/M metagenome (IMG submission 51217)
GGAAGTGACCGAACGCCCCGAGCTGGCGATGATCGCGGTGCAGGGGCCGAATGCACGCGCAAAGGTACTGGGGCTGTTGCATGCGGACGATCGCGGGAGGGNGGACAAGCTCGGCAAATTCGTCGCCACGGAAGCGCGCGGTCCAAACGACATGCCGCTGTTCATCGCACGCACCGGCTACACGGGCGAGGACGGCTTCGAGATCATCGTCCCCGAACAGCACGCGGTCGCGCTGTGGGATGCGCTGGCCGCAGCCGGGGTACGGCCGGCGGGACTGGGTGCGCGCGACACGCTGCGCCTCGAAGCCGGCATGAACCTGTACGGCCAGGACATGGACGAGGACATCACGCCGTGGGAAGCAGGACTTGGGTGGACGGTGGCGCTGGAAAGCGCCGTCCATGACCGGGAGCTCGGTGGACGCGATTTCATCGGTCGTGCCGCGCTGGAAAAGCAGAGTGCCGCCGGCGTGCCGCGCGAACTGGTTGGCGTGGTACTTGAAGACAAGGGTGTGTTGCGCCATGGCCAGCGCGTGGTCACGCCATCCGGCGACGGCGAGATCCTGTCCGGCATCTTCTCGCCGACATTGGGCAAGGCCATCGGCTTCGCGCGGGTGCCGACCGGCGCCCGCGAAGGCTTGCGCGTCGACATCCGCGGGCGCGAACTGCCGCTGCGCGTGGTGAAATATCCGTTCGTGAGGGATGGCAAGAGCTGTATTTGAACGATCATCCATGATCGCGGTTTCGGCGGGGCGGATCGCATCGAGCCAGGCGCGCTGGTCGCCGACATCAGAACGGCCATAGAGCCGCCATCCATGGCCAAGAGCTCCGTGGCCTGGCTTTCCACAACAACGGCTTCGATACGAGCGTTAGAATTGTCGACTTCCGCGACCAACCAAGGAAATGTGCCATGAGCGACATACCCGGCGACCTGAAATTCCAGAAGTCCCACGAGTGGGCTCGCGTCGAGGATGCGGGCCAGGTGCGCGTCGGCATTTCCGATCACGCCCAGGAATTGCTCGGCGACCTCGTCTATGTCGAACTGCCCAAGGTCGGCGACAAGGTCGAGGCCGGCGCGAGTTGCGCGGTGGTCGAATCGGTGAAGGCGGCGTCGGACATCTACGCGCCGGTCAGTGGCGAAGTGGTCGCGGTCAACGGAGCGCTCGCCGACAAACCGGAAACGATCAACGAAGACGCCTATGGCGACGGCTGGTTGTTCGTGGTGAAGGCTGGCAATCCCGACGAGTTGGATGCGCTGCTCGGTCCCGATGACTACGCCGAACTGATCGAGAACGACGAACACTGAGCATGCGTCGACGTCGTCGCGGACGTCGACCGAAGCCACGCAACGGGCTCTGATTTGGCCCGTTTTCCCGTCTCGCGCAAAAAAATTTTCGGGTGCCGGTTCGCCGCACATCCGGTCCTGCATGGCGCTTGAGCGGACGTTTCGGCAGGTTGCGAGAGCTTGAGCGGCCGCGGCGACGCGGGCGGTCCGCGCACACGGGTGGTGCGCGCGCAAGCCAGTGCTGACGCGGCTTCCAGCGAATTCGCAAGGCGTTGCGTGGAATATTGTTTGGACGTCTATACGTCTGCGGGTTGCATCCATTCGCGGGCCGGCATCCGATGTCGTGGCCGGGTCCGCGCGGTGTCGGACGTTTGCAAGGGCTTCATTCGACGCAAAAAATTGATTGACACCGTGATTGCATGGGGCTAGCTTTCCGCCCGACGACATGTAGCACGACGGAAACATGCCGACTGCCAAGTACATCAAACCGTACATCGAGCACGGTCACAAATCCGAGAGAGTCCGGAAGATCACCGTCTCGATTCCGATGCATGTACTCCGGCTGCTTTCCGACGAGCGCACACGTCGTCAAGTGTCCAACCTGCGGCACGCCACGAACAGTGATCTTCTGTGCGAGGCGTTTCTGCATGCGTTTACTGGGCAACCACTGCCAACTGATGAGGAGCTGAGACGAACCATGGCAACCAAGAAAGCTGCGAAGAANCCCGCCAAGAAGGCGGCCCGCAAACCGGCGAAAGCCAAAACCGCAACCGCGCGCAAGACCGCGCGCAAGACCGTCCGCAAGGCAGCCAAGAAGGCTGCGAAGAAACCGGCACGCAAGCGCGCCGCCAAGAAAACGGCACGCAAGCGCACCGCGAAGAAGGCCGTGATGGCCAAGACCTCGCGCGCCAGCAAGACCAAGCGCACGAAGAAGGCCAAGAAGTAGGCAACTTCCGTTGTACGCTTCAACGCAACATTCATAACGACAAGCCTGCTCTCCCTGCGACGCCCAGCGCAGGGGGATTGCGGGCAAACGTTACAGGTGTTGGCCCCGGCCCTGCCGGGGCTTTCCATTTGTAAGTGCGTCGCGGCAAGCCCTGTCGAGCCATTCGCCGCCACGGGTAGCGGGAATGTCGACCCGATCACACATCGTGCATCTTCGGGGGAGCACGCTTTCGATGCCTCGTGATTCACGGCGAGTCTGGAACGGATCATGCATGCGCACTTGGGCTGCATTCTCTTCCCTCGCAGGCAGGTGGCGCATGACTACTCACGCATCCAGTCGTCCGGATTGGGAACCGTTCGGGCTCGCCGCGGGGCTGCGCGGCGTCGTTGCCGTATCCGCAATGGTCCTGTTGCTGGCTGGCTGCGGCCAGGGATCGAATACGCCGTCCAGTTCCGCCCCGACCAGTGCCAAGCCGGTTGCGCCCGCCGTCCCCTCGGCACCCGCCTCGGCGCCGGCGCAATTGCCGGTCGCCGCCGCCAGCGCAGCACAGGCACAGGCGCAGCAGGCCGCGGTTGCCGCCAAGGCCAAGCTGCAGTCCATGAGCGTGCCCGACCTCCTCGCCGCCGCGCGCGATGCGTACTCGCAACACCGGCTGGTGACGCCCGCCGGTGACAACGCCATGGAATATTACGAAGCCGTGCTGGCCAAGGAGCCCAACAACCAGGTCGCCAAGGATGCGTTGCGCGAAGCCTTCCCGTTCGGCGTGCCGGACGTCGAAAAGGCCATCGCGCAGAACAATTTCGACGAGGCGGGCCGTGGAATCGACCTGCTGACGAAGGCCGATCCCACCAATTACACCCTGACGTTGCTGCGTTCCAAGCTGGACGCACAGAAGAAGCTGCAGGCGCGCCAGCAGCAGGAAGCGCAGTTGAAAGTTCAAAAGGCGGCCGAACTCGCCGCCGCGCAGCAAGCGGCAGCCGTGAAGGCGGCGGCGGAGAAGGAGGCCGCGGCCAAGCTTGCCGCGCAGCAGGCGGCAGCGGCGAAGGCAGCTCCACCCAAACCGGCGGTGGTCGCCGCGCCCCCGCCCAAGCCGGCTGGTGAANCCCGTGCGGCCAAGGTCGTCACGCCCGCCGCGCCGGAATATCCGCTGCAGGCAGCGCGCAACCAGACCTCCGGTTACGCCGTGGTCGAATTCACCGTCTCCGCGAGCGGTGCGGTTGAAAATGCGCACGTCGTCGACTCGTCGCCGCGGCGGATGTTCGACAGCGCCGCCATCCAGGCCGTGAGGCGCTCGAAGTTCGAGCCGGCGCTCGACAATGGGGAACCAGTTTCCAGCGTCCTGCAACGCCGCATCGATTTCAAATTCGGGGGGTGAAATCGCGCTTTGCGCGATTCCAGGCGCGGCCCGGGCGAGACGGAAATGGCCGAGGCACTGCCTCGACCCGCCGAGCGCCGTAGCCATGGATGGCGAAGGTCGGACTTTTCCGGTGGAGCCGGATGCGGAACAAGAAAAGTCGCGCCGGTGCCATCGCACCGTGGATGGCTGCTCGCTCGATTCTTCGCCGCGCTGCGCGGTTTCAGGCTTCCGGTTTCAGCGCTTGTGGCGTGCGCGGCGTGACGGGCGCTTGGCAGGGCGTTCGGCGCGGTCGAGTTGCGCCCAGTCTTCGTGTGGCAGTCCAAGCAGGGCATCGAAGAACATCGGCATCAATCCCGCGGGAGTGTTGCTTTCGCAATTCCAGAGCACCACGACGCCGGCGTGGTATTCCGGGAAGAACCCGATCATCGAGCGATAGCCTTTCACCGCACCGGCGTGGAAGATCAGGGTGTGCCCGGCGTAGTCGTACACGCGCCAGCCGAGCGCGTAGGACGCGTGTTCGACCCGTGTCCGTCGCCAGTTGGAAAACATCCGTTCGGTGGGCGTGTCGATGACGGGTGCGTGCAACACCTCCAGCAGCGAATCCGGAAGCACCATCGGGCGGCCGCCCATCTGTGCGATCAGCCACTGCTCCATGTCGCGGATGCTGGCGTTGACGCCGGCCGCGGGCGGCACGTAGAAATTCTCGTTGGGCTCGTAGGCGACCCACTGCTTGCCGTGCCTGTAGTGGGGGCGCGCCCAGCTGCGGCTGCCTTCCAGTCCGTCGCGCCCGTAGCTGGCCGTGGTCATGCCGAGCGGCAGGAACAGGTAGCGGTCGACCAGCTGGATGAAGAACTGCCCGGTCTTGGCGTGGATCACGTCACCGATCAGCGAGAACGCGATGTTCTGGTAACCGTAGCAATCGCCCGGGTCGCAGGTCATCGGCACCGTGTCCAGTTTGCGTTCGAGTTCCTGGTAGGGCACGCCGGTCGAGAGCAGGTTGTCGTAGGCGTTCGGCGGCAACCCGATGCTCTGGCTCAGGATGTCGCGTACCGTTGCTTCCTGCGAGGCGTTCGCGTCGCGCAACTTGAAGAACGGCAGCACGCTGGCGAGACGCGTGTCCCAGGTCAGCACACCCTGGCGCACCAGCATGCCGGTCAACGTGGTGGCGAACGCCTTGGACAGCGAGGCCAGCCGGAACACGGTGTTGGGCGATACCTTCGCGTCGTTGCCGGCATCGGCGTAACCGAGGGTGCGCTCGTACCTCACCTTGTCGTTGACCACCACCGCGGTGGCAAGCCCGGAGGTGCGGTTGTCCGCGGCAAGCTGGTCGAGCCAGTGATCGTAGTCCCTGATCGCCGCATCGACGCGCGCCGCAGGCAGCGTCGTCTGGTGCGTGCCGGTGTGGACCACGGTGGGTTCCGGCGGCACGGGATTGCCGTGGGTCTGGACGCGTGGCGCCGCGAACGCGGTACCGAAAACGAGGGAACAGCCGAGTGCTGCGAAGAAAGCGGATAAACGCATGCTATGCTCAAATTGTTGTGCGATCATCCCTGATCGCCGCAGTAGTGTATTGGTCGATCGGCGATGCGCACCTAGCTTCGTGAAGACCAGAACGGCCTCAAGAACCGCCATCCATGGCCGAGAGCTCCGTGGCCTGACTTTCCACAACAGCCGCCTTGGACAAGGCTCCCAACGAAGGAGAGGGCAATGTCGGGTCTGATCATCTTCCTGATCATCATCGCCATCATTGTGATTTACCTGATCGCGATCTACAACGGGCTGGTGACTTCGCGCAACGCGTACAAGAACGCATTCGCGCAGATCGACGTCCAGCTCACCCGCCGCCACGACCTGATCCCGAATCTCGTCGAAACGGCCAAAGGTTACCTTGCGCACGAACGCGAAACGCTGGAAGCCGTCACGGCTGCGCGCACCGCCGCGGTGAACGGCTTGGCGGCCGCCAAGGCGCAGCCGGGCGATCCCGACGCGATGAAGCAACTCGCCGGCAGCGAAAACCAGTTGACCCAGGCATTGGGCCGCCTGTTCGCGGTGAGCGAAGCGTACCCGGACCTGAAAGCCAACCAGAACATGATGCAGTTGTCGGAGGAGTTGACCTCCACCGAGAACCGCGTCGCGTTCGCACGCCAGGCCTACAACGATTCGGTGATGAGCTACAACAACCGGTGCCAGGTGTTCCCGTCCACGCTGGTCGCGGGGCCGTTCGGGTTCACGCCGGCCGAACAGTTGGCGATCGACGATCCGGCAAAACGGGAAGCGCCGAAAGTATCGTTCGCCTGACAGCCACTGAATAACCTGCTGCGCTTGGCAGCTTGCGCGCCGGCGGTGCTCGCAATGCTCACGTACTGTCGTGTACGCTCCGCTTGCTGCGCTCCGGCGTCACGCAATCTGCCTTCGCTCGCGACGGTTCTTCAGCGGCTGTGCCGCGTGCATCCTGCCCACTAGCGGACTCCAGCCCCATGGATTTCTTCGCCCAACAAGCCAAGGTCCGGCGCTCCAGTCGCACGCTGGTATGGCTGTTCGCGTTGGCCGTGTTCGCGATCGTGGTCGCGGTGGATCTGGTTTGCGCGTTCGTGCTCGGCGTCGGGTTGCGGCCGCTGCCGTTGCTCGGCATCTCGGTCGCGGTGGTGGCGCTGATCGGGCTGTGTTCGGCCTACCGGGTGGCCAGTCTCGCCGGTGGCGGTGCCGCGGTCGCGCGTGAAATGAATGCCGTGGAAGTGCCTGCGGATACCTCCAATCCGCAATGGCAGCGCCTGCGCAACGTGATCGAGGAGGTCGCGATCGCATCCGGCGTGCCGGTGCCGGAAATCTACGTGATGCAGAACGAGGCCGGCATCAACGCGTTCGCGGCCGGCTACACGCCCACCGATGCCGCGGTGTGCGTCACCCAGGGTTGCCTCGACAGGTTGAACCGCGACGAATTGCAGGGCGTGATCGCGCACGAGTTCAGCCACGTGCTGAACGGCGACATGCGCCTGAACATCCGCCTGATGGGCCTGCTGTTCGGGATCATGGCGATCTGGGTGGTCGGCCGCTTCCTGATGTGGGGCGGCTACTCCGGGCTTGGCGATGGCGACGGACGCCGTGGGCGGGGCGGCGGCAGCGGCCAGGTTGCGCTGGCAGGCGTGGCGCTGCTCGCGATCGGCGCGATCGGTGTGTTTTTCGGACGCCTGATCCAGGCCGCGGTGTCGCGCTCGCGCGAGTCGCTGGCCGATGCCTCGGCGGTGCAGTTCACGCGCCAGACTTCCGGGATCGCCGGCGCGCTGAAGAAGATCGCGGCCTTCGAGGAAGGTTCGGCGCTGCAGGCTGCGCGCCGCGACGAGGTACGCCACATGCTGTTCGGCGATGCCGAGCAGGGTTCGTGGTTCGCCACCCATCCGCCCATCGTCGAGCGCATCAAGGCGCTCGAGCCCGGGTTCAAGCCCGAGGAACTGGATGGGTACGTCAAGCAGTGGCTGGCGACCGGCGGCGATCCGGATTCGATCGAACTGCACGCCGAGCTGCACCCCTGGGAAAAAGCCGTGCACGATTTTGCGCGCGCCGACGGCGACGTGGACATCCGCGCGGCGGCGCCGGCAACGACGGCGGGGCCTGGAGCAGGCGCGATCGGCGGTGCCATCCCCATGCGCGGCGCCGAACTCGCGATCACCGCCGCGGGCGTTGCTGCGCAAGTCGCCTCGCCCGGTACTGATGACTACCGTGCCGCGGTCGATTTGCGTGCGGGGATTCCGGCTGCCCTCGCGGCGGCTGCGCGCGATGCGCGCGGCGCGTTGGCGACGGTGTTCGCGCTGGCGATTTCCGAACACCCCGATCTGAAGGCGCAGCAAGTGCAATCGGTCGCGCAGGCCTTCGATGCCGCGCTGGCGGATGCGACACGGAGCCTGATGGCACAGATGGCCGACCTGCATCCGATGTTGCGCCTGCCGCTCGCGCAGCTTGCGTTCCCCGCATTGAAACGCCGGCCACGCCCCGAGATCGACCGTTTCGTGAACACGCTCGACGCCCTGGTCCACGCCGACGGCCGCGTGGATCTCGACGAATACTGCCTCGCGAAGCTGGTGCAGGCGCAAGTCGTCGCGGCGCTGGATCCGGCCGCGGGTTTCAAGGCCGGCACGCTGAAGCTCGTTGATGCGCAGGACGAACTGCGCGACCTCGCCGCGCTCATCGCACATTTCGGCAATGACGACGACGAAACCGCGCAACGCGCATTCCAGGCCGCGATGCACGAGGCGTTGCCGAATGCCTCGATCCTGTATGCGTTGCCGGACGACTGGCAGGCGGCGCTGGATCGCGCGCTCGCAACCTTGTCCCGCCTGACGCCCGATGGCAAACAGTTGACCGTGCAGGCGCTGACCCGCGCGATCGCGGTCGACGGCAAGGTCACGCTGTCCGAATCGGAATTGTTGCGCACGACTTGCGCCGTGCTCGGCTGCCCGCTGCCGCCGTTGTTGAGCGATCATCCATGATCGCGGTGTCGTGAACCTCGTTCGCGGATCGGAACATTCGACTGCCATGAACACCAGAACGGGCCCCACAGGCGCCATCCATGGCCAGGAGCTCCGTCCCTGACCATCCACGGAGGCGAACGTGCTGCGGAAGAGCGCCTGGTGGTGGCGCTGGCTGCGCTGGCGTTCTTCTGCGTGCTGGCCGCGTATTACGTGATCCGCCCGGTACGCGACCAGCTTGCCGGCGCGACCGGTTCGATCGCGTTGCCATGGTTCTACGCGGGCACGTTCCTCGCCACGCTGACGGTCATGCCTGCATTCGGCTGGCTGGCGGCGCGCCTGCCGCGACGCCAGCTGCTGGCCTGGAGCTACGGCTTCTTCATCGCGTGCCTGGTCGCGTTCGTCCCGCTGTTCGCGCAGCAGCCGCGGATCGGCGCGCGCGAGCTGGGTATCGCCTTCTTCATCTGGGTCAGCGTGTTCAACCTGTTCGTGGTGTCGCTGTTCTGGAGCCTGATGGTGGACCTGTTCGACGCCGAACGTGCGCAGCGTGTGTTTGCACTGATCGCCCTCGGCGGCGCGCTGGGTGCGTTGGCGGGGCCGATCCTCACGACACTGCTGGTGCAGCGGATCGGCGTGGCGCCGTTGCTGCTGGTGTCGGCGGCGCTGTTGGCGATTGCGTTGGGGCTGATGCTGCATCTGTCGTCGGCATGCGATACGCATCGCAGCGGAGCCGCGCCGATCGGCGGGTCGCCCTTCGCGGGCTTGCGTGCCGCATTCGCCGACCCGTTCCTGCGCTTGATGGCCTTGCTGATGTTGTGTTCGGACGGTGTCGGTACGCTGGCCTACGCCCTGGTCGCCGATTACGCCAAGGCACATTTTGCCGATGTCGCCGCGCGCACCGCCTTCTATGGACACATCGACCTTGCCGTGAACGTCTTCCAGATGGTGCTGCAGGTCGGACTGACGCGCTGGATGCTGGCGCGCTTCGGCATCGTTTCGGGGCTGGTGTTGCCGGCGGCGGTGAACGTGGTGATGCTGTTGGCCGTCGCGCTGTTCGGTGCGGCGCATTTCGGGATCGCCGGATTCGCCTTCGCGCTGGTTCCGCTGACGTTGGTCGTGACCCGCAGTTTCGCCTACGGCGTGACCAAGCCCGCGTCGGACGCGCTGTACGCGCGTGCCGCGCGCGAGGTTCGCTACAAGGGCAAGAACTTCGTGGAGACCGCGGTGTGGCGTTTCGGCGACGTCACCGTCGCAAGTGCGCTGGATGGCATGCGCGCATTGGGCGCGACACTCGGCGGGATCGGATTGGCGTCCGCGGCGATCGCGGGACTGGCCGGGTGGCTGGGCTGGCGCGCGGTCGCGGCAAGTGGTGCCGGGACGATGGAATCCCCGCACGCCGCGCGCGGTTGAGGATCATGCGAGCAGCTTGTGGCGCAGCTCGCGCGCGTTGGCCAGGAGCTCCGGGAAGAACGCATCGAATTGAAGCTGCAGTGCGTCGGCGTGGGCGTGCAGCGCGGGCAGCGCCTCGCCGGTGGGCGAGGGGCGCGCAAGCCGCCACGCCAGCGCGTGGAACACGATGTCGAGGGTGGCGTCGTTGCCGTACGCCTCAGGCAGGCCGTGCCCGTGCATCCACGCGAGGAATCCGCGCAGCGATTCCGGCAGCTCCAGCGCGTGGGCATCCAGCAGGGTCAGCCAGCGCTCCGAAAAGTGCGCGAGCGATTCGTCCGCGACGTAACGGTCCCATCCGCGCACCAGCAGGTGATCGAACCACACGTCCAGGACAATGCCCGCGTAGCGGCGCATCGGCGGTTCGAAGCAGCGGCGCGCGGCCGCCACCGCCGGGTGCGCGTCGGTGAAACCGTCGATCGCGCGGTGGAAGCGCAGGCCCGCTTGCCGCGCAGCCGGCCAGGCCGGATCGGGGCGGCCGCGGACGAAATCGCCCAGCGCGCTGCCCAGCGCGAATTCCGGTCCGCCGGCATCGGCCAGCAGGGCGTGGGCGAGGTGATTCATGGGCTTTCGTGAAAAGTCAGGCCATGTATGGCCGTTCTGGTGTTTCTGGCTCGAGGAAACTCCAAGGTTGCCTGAAGGTTCGGCGATGCGGCGATCAGGGACGATCGCAATTATGATGCCCCCATGAGTGATCCCCTGCCGCCGGCCCCCGCCGGTTTTCCGGACGAGCCCGTGAGCTTCGCGCTGCCCGGCCCCGCCGGTACGCTGGAAGTGGCGACCGCCGCGCCGGAACCGGCACAGGCCCGCAGCGGCACGGCGGTGGTCTGCCATCCGAATCCGCAGCAGGGCGGCACCATGCGCAACAAGGTGGTGACGATGCTGGAACGCGCGTTGCGCGAGTCGGGCCTCGCCACCGTGCGCTTCAATTTCCGCGGCGTCGGGGCATCCACCGGCACCTTCGACAACGGCGACGGCGAAAGCGGCGACCTGGTCGCGGTCGCACAGTGGGTGCGCAAGGTGCATCCGGACGACGCCTTGTGGCTGGCGGGG
>JGI26540J51217_10002951_pt1 | contig 10448 bp, 7 predicted proteins | sample ThiBio_1000_plan_2_FD_51217 | JGI IMG/M metagenome (IMG submission 51217)
TTTTTTTCAGTTCATTCCGCCCATTAAATTAGTAAATAACTATGTTTTTAAAATAAGTTCTTTTTTTTGTTTTCTATGAGTATTTAACAGCTTACTAGACAACGAGAGAAAATTATAGTGGAATAGATGGGCAATCGACGACGTACATAAATAGAATACAATTTCGAGAATGAAAAACTTGAAACTAGAATAATCTGACACCGAGAAGAAAACAACAAGACAAAACTCGGGTTATAATCGTAATAAATTTCTGTCTGTTAAGTAAAAATTAAAATTTTCGAAATGATTTCACCATCATCCAAACGCCATAGGCCATAATTAGTGTCGAAATAATCATGCCAACGATTGGATCAAAATACCAAATTGTTGGATTTGACTTATAAATTATTATACTAGTACCAACTGAGAATGCCATTATTGCCGCTATGAGTGTATTGAATGCATCAGAATATGCCGAAATAACATTGAGTTTCTTTGCAACGGTGTATTTAGCAAGAGCTAAACAGGAAAATACGATTGTTTGAATAACAACGGCAACGAAAAGATAATGATTCGGTTTTGGATGAATTTTGTCGCGAATATCGATAATTGAATCGATAAAAACGGCCAAACCGGATGCGAAAAAGAGTACGGCTAAAACTCGAAGAACATATATCTCACGTTTAACTTGATCGGATGCCGATGTAAAACGCCAAATAATAATTAAAAATGCCAGAACATCGAGTATCGTATCAACAGCAAAGCCAAGTGCAGATGCTGAATGTTCTTCGACAGCAAGAAAAAATGTTATTATACCGCAAACGGTACTAACAACAATTGAGATAATATTTAATGTAACTAGTGCATGACGCGTTGTTGTTTCTTCTTCGGTTGACATTGATGAATTACTTGTAACGAAGAGATCAATTTTTTCATTGTTTTCAGGATCATTTATCATGTTTGATTGTAATACACCGGGTGTAGCTGATTTTGATACAGATGTATCGTCATCAAACCGTTCATAACGTGCCATTTTTCTATTAACACGCAATTAATCTGAAAATAGAATTTCTAATCAAGAGATTTTCTGTCGAACTTTGTTAGATTTTTTAAAAATATTATTGATCGACGAGTAAATGGATCACACACATCATTAAAAGAACTAGGCGTGTGCGTGTACGGAAAACTAAGTAAATGTTTTATATTGTGTTCACAGTTTCCCTCTTTCTCTCTCTCTCTCTCTCGCTCTCTCTTTCTTGTTTTTTACTCACCCGAGTCTCCTCTTCATCAATAACACTAGCGAGTGTCGTTTCCAGTTTTCTTCTCTTTCTTTTTTCATATTATTAATCATCTCTGACTTTTCTCGTACCTCCACATTTTCTATCCTAAAAAACATTTTGCTCGCTGCTGCTTCTTTTTTTTCTTCTTTTCTTCTTTTTTACATTAACTTCTATGACATGCATTAAAAAAGAGTAATATAAATGCAGGTGTATTTCTTATAGTGATGTTATTGCCGGAACTAATGTTATATACCCAACGGGTTTTAGCTAATGAAAAAAACTACGCTTTGCTTGCGAAGAGAAAGGAAAGAAAGAAAAAATGTATCAGATTCTCGCTTTTGACTGGAGAATTTCTTTTCCTTAAAAGTCTGACCTATGGATTACGTTGAAATGCAGATGTCGATATCGTTCCTTTCGAGTATATTTTCTGGTATTCTTTTTCATCGTTGACGTGTCAGACTGTTACTTGCAGTTGTAGTATCTGCATCAACTTCCCTTCGCTCGCTCTCTCTCTCTCTCTATCATTCATTCTTTTGTCTGTTTTTGAATACAATCTTGTTTCTCTTCCTTTTCCTTTTCCTCGTCTAACATCTAACTCACACGAGCAACAAGCACACCAATTAATTATGAATTTATATATTGATGTTCTTTTCTTTGCTACTATTGTATTCATCTCAAAGAAGAAGACGAAGAATATGTTCAAATAGCGTACTTAGGATTTCAACAGCAGTCATAGATGATATTTCATAGAAGATTTTTTCTTTTAATTATTATTGAAAAGACGGGATGCTGGTGAAGAGGAGGAGAAGGACGGTCGTTTGAATAGAAAAGAAGAGAAGACTCTCGCTGTAGCTAATTCATTTTTCTTGTAATCACCAAATGGAAGAAGAAAAAAAGGAGGAAAAAGAAAGAAAGAAAGAACCTCCTTTTCATTCACACGCAAACTCAATTTAGTAAGCTGGCAACAGCTTTGAGCTCCGGCAATCAACCGTGCCATTTGCTTCATACAATACATTTTTCTTCGTCTAAATGATTGAATCGAAAAGCAGCATGAGACAAGACTTGAATGCAGTTCTTTTTAGGGAATCTCCCGTTGAAAAACATAATTCAATACTTGCATCTGTCATGTATTTGCTCTTGTATGGAGAAAAAGAGGTTCTTTTTTTATTATTATACATAAAGAGGAAAGAAAAATTGAATGTCAATATTAATCATTTTCAACAAAATATTAATATTTTTACTGCAGCNAAAAAAAGAGAAAGAATAAACTATCGATGAAAAATGATTTTGACATGAACGATTTTTTTTTGTTCAAAAGATAAACAAAAAAGACAATTTAATCGTTTGAATTGATTAAGAAGATAGAAGAGAAAAAAAAACGCGAAGAATATCATTTGATGTTTGGTTGCTATGCGTACCGATCTAACTGTTCGAAAGAGTCGATGAACAATAAATGAAGATAATCGTTTTCATACGCGCGAACTAATCCACCTGTATATAAAAGAAAAAACTCAAACTACTCAAATGAAGAGAAAAACATCGCATACAAATTCTGAAGGTACGTCGAGAGAAAACCGAAATATTTTATGCGTAAAATACGAAGCTGTATAAATAAATTTTTTTCTTCCTCTCTGTCCCTTTCGTGTATTTTTTTTTTCTACTNAAATCGTCTTATTTTGTAACAGAATTTCTTTCTTCACAAACGAAAAAACTCGATGAAATTAATCGAGAAGAAACGTAAGAATTTATGATAAAACTGTAAAATAAATAATTGCTACCTATATACTAGGAAACAAAGTCAACATGTTAAATTATCAGTCAGTCGAAATTCAAATATTGACCGAACAGGTTTGCGCATGANATATACAAAAAGTCAANTAATCGAATTAAATAATTATTCGACTCTTAGACAATGNCTTTGACGACTATGCTGATCGAATATTTAATTATTTGGGTGAAGTTTGTACTCAACAAACGATGTCGACAATCACATCATCATCATTGTTGCCTGAAGGTGAACATAATCAAATAAATTTCTCAACATCGTCCGACAATGAGATCAAACCATTTTTCTGCACGTTCTGCTCGTTTATCACTCGAAATCTTCAAGAATTTCAAGTTCATGTTGCTAAACATACGGAAAAGAATTTTCGATGTTTATTATGCAATTGCATGTAACTATTCAAAATCTCGAATTCGTTCGTTTTATTCTCCTTCACATACACAAAAAACTAGGTACAAATACAGACGTGATTGNGTTACACATATGAAACGTAAACATTCGAATACCGTCACTGGTAANTCTCGAGTTTTGTTGAGTGTTTACATTTGATGAGGTCTCGTAGGATCGATCTCTCAATACATACAAAAACTCAATGAATCAACTAAAATTCAGCATTGCATTCAATCATCAACATCAACATCGAACGCATTCGTTGAACCGAAACGATACGGTTGTCCGTATTGTTCATTGATGACGAAATCGACATCATCGATTTATAAACATCAATCACGGAAACATATGTGTTTTCCTAAGATTGCACATAAATATTCAACAGATGATCCGAATACACGTTGTCTTCTTGCTGTACTCAAGCAGAAGACAATCAAAAGTTTGAATTTAATCTTTTTTTTTGTTTGATTTCTGAAAATCAATCAAATTCAATAGAATCATCAGCTCTCGATGAAACTGACCTAACCAATACATCGATTCTATCATCTTCATCTTCATCATTCGTCAATCAATCAACAAATGAATCAATGTCAACAGTTAATCGTCACCGATGTGCAGCATCGAAGCATATCGTAAGCTTAACTTANTATGTTTNTTTTTTCTNTCTGATAAAAGTCTTATGTTCCAAATCAAGACTGCACATAATATTCACTCTTCTAATGGTCGTTTAACAAAAGTCTTTCAATGTTGTTTATGTACATATCGAGCACATCATCGAAGTAATGTTGTTCGACATGTAAAAAACATTCATAGCATCGATTTCGATGAATTGAATTCGATCGAAACGTCTCAAATCGATGATAATCGAGAACAAATACCCAATTATTCATTGAATACAACTGTACAAGCGCCACTCATTCTCAATGAAACAAATCAATCAACGAAACCCGTTGCTGATATTCATCTTTCAATAAATATTTTCCTTCCAAAGAAATTCCAGAAAAATTCTTTTACCGAACAAATCCTAAGCGATTGCAGTACAAACGATGAGCTAACCGATGCCGATGNCGATGATAATGAAGATGATCAAACTAAAATTCAAATATCATCCTCACCNCAATCGAATTCTCTATATAAACCACATAAATGCCGTCGATGTTTCTATCGATCGAATTGGAAAACTGATATGCTACATCATATTCGTCTTAAACATCATATACATCATGCTAATAAATCGGATTATATATCTATGGATTGCGAATCTGCTCTACGTTCGTTTTCAACATACGAAAAAACATTCGGCAAAGTTCTTAAAAGTACGACGTTNAAAATAGAGTTTAATCGGCTTTTTATGTTTCTATGCATGTAGATCGTTTGTTACTACCGAAAATCGATTATATCGATTGTAGTTGGGAAGAATTTCAAACGAAATTATTTCAGATTGGCGAACAAAAATCAATGTCCACTCATAATGATAGTGAACAAACGAACAATCAAGACAAAAATCTTTCGATAGACATTAATCAACAAATGTAAAATAAAGAAAAAGAAAGAAAGAGTTCGGTCAATAGTCATATATATATATATTGTATCTTTGTTAATTACTAATCAATTGATAGTGATGTAAANGGAAAATATTCAATTTCTTCTTTTGTCTTTTCGTCGATGTTAGTTCAACGTACAATTAGTACATTGATAGATAATACATTCTGACAGAGTCAATCATCATCGTCGTCGTCTTCTTAAATAGTAGACACAAAGGTGGAAGAAGCTCAACTTAGTCAGACATCTGTCAATTAAATTACTTCACTAGACATACGTACGTTTCTTCTTGGAAAAAAAAGAAAGTAAAATGACAATTGAATAGATTAATTAACTGAAATTACGGAATTAATTCAAGAATTTAATTGAGATCGATCGTTTTAGTTTGATGAGGGAAATATTGTCACGAAATCAACTGAGAAGCAATGCAAGACTTCTTTTAATCATCATACAACAATAACAACAGTTCGATTCATTTCATAGGCATCATACATACAGAATCCAGCTTGAACAAAGGTCATTCGATAATTACCTCTTGTTCAACACATCAATGTATATACACACACAAACAGATAATTGAGTGATGAGTATTTGCAGGGTATTTTCTTCTCTNCAAGAATGTTACTTTCATAATCTGATAACAAATGGCTTTTGTTGAAACAATAATAATGCAATGATTCTTCGTCTTTCTCTTTATCTTTTGTTTCTGTTCAATCAGTTTGCTCGATGTACATCGTAGGCGATGATATATACATATGTAAATGTAGGATTGCCTTTCAAATGTTCAGTTTCGTATATGAACAACTAATTCCACTTAAAGTATAATTCTTTAAGTAGTTTCTTTCTTCTTCTTTTTTTTTTAAATAAAATCTCTCTTCCACTTTGCCTTTTCATCATCATCATCATCTTTTTCTTCATCAAGAGAAAGAGAGAGAGAGAGAGAGAGAGAGAGAGGGAGAAAAGAAAGATTGCACACTTTTTCTTTCTCTCTTTTAGTTTTAACAATACTCGACTCGTTCTCTTTTTTCTTATTACGGTTTCTTTGTACACAATATACGTATACATACATCGATTCTATATCGACGCGTCGTTACTAAATTCGTACCTGTCTGTAGAACTTACATATACGATATAAAAGTAGACATACATCAAATACTTTNGTTTATATACGTTCTTTTTGCAGTACCTTAATATGACATTTCGAATATTTTTGGATATATAATTTTTTTTTGTTCTTTNTCTTTTAGCTACGGAAGCATAACACCTATGTTTGTTCAATTATTCGTTCTATTATTGTGACGCTGACTAACGTAGCATATATCTAACAGTTGCCGACTATTATTGTGTTCAATCGAGCAGTAATCGTATTTACATACATATATACGAAAGCAAAAAGAAACATCATCAATCGATTAATCTTCTGGTTTATCGATATGCCAATTGATAAAAGAAAAATGACAAATAGTTCTGATCAATCTCGACTGATATCATTTCTAACTTTAACAATTTGTTTCATTTTAATATCGATTTCACTTTCGTGGAATGCGTATAATACATATCAATATCAGTTAATAACTGAACGTCAATTAAAATTAGAAAATATTCTCGTCGAAATTCTACCAACATTTGAACAATTTCAATCGACATTATCATCAACACCAACAAATGAACAATGGTTAACAAAAATCATTCATTTTATTCAACAACTAACCTTAACAAATAACAATAATATCGTTAAGTCTAATAAGGTAAGATTGGTGTTTTTGGAAATGCTGATTGAAGTCCTTGACACTTGTATATCAATTCTTTATGTGTGTACGTATGTATGTACGGTTCTTGTCAAGGTCATGTTCGTTTATTTCAAATATGCATAACAAATTAAACGAGACGATAAAAGCTTTCTAAGTGCTTCTCCGCTTAACGAACATCAAAAGGTTAATGATAAAAGACTTTTATTCTAAATTTAACGCATGATGTTGAGAACTAGCATCAAATATTTCCTTTTTCTTTTTCTCTAAGTAGTCAATGAGAATCATCGTTTCAACGACATTCTTTCGTTTCACATTTGAATACGAAACAAAAAACAAAAGATACGTAGAAAAATGATATCCTTCTCCTTATCAATTTCGTTCAATATCTATGTTCATAGTTTTACCTTTCAAATTTAAGAGATTAAAGTAAATATGATCTTTGTCGATGACCATCATCAATTGACTAAGTGATTTCGTGTATCTTTTACATATCAAACTTCTTCTGTTTAACTAATATACTGTTCACCAAGGCTTTGTTCATATGCTTTTTCTCTCTTTTCATTACCTAAAGTGATAGACATCGGGGGTCATTTTATGACGATGAAATGAATGTATATGCATCACTTTAACTCATCGAGTGGATGAACACATACATACTTTAAAAGTTTTTAGTACGCAACAATAACGATGATGATGTCTCAAACGTATGCTTATGCATTTTACATAAAACAGAATACATAAAGACGAACGAGGAATTAACGTTATGACAGTTTTTTTTTCTTCTTTTCGTTTGATAAACAATAAATGACGTGTTTCGAAAGACTATTCATTCATTCATTCATTACGCGATGAATAAATGTACAAGTTCGTTGAAGAACTTCAAGTAACACGTCACTAGCTTCTTTCTTATTCTTGTCAAGAACATTATGTTCATTAGATGATGTAACAATATGACTCAATAATACTGATGAAAAACAACAGAAATGATTAAAGTTCAAAATGCATTGTTAGATTTCGAATAATCTTATCTACGCTCGATTGATCATATATAATTATCGTTTTGTTCTGTTGAATAGGACGGAATACGTCAACGACGATTTATTCCTGAGACACAACAAACTAATTGTTTATGTCCTCCAGGTAAGGTCTTATCATTTATCGATTTGTCTGATGTTATTCGATTGATATTCTATAGGTCCTAAAGGCGAAAAAGTATGTTTCATAATTGTAATCTATATTTTATAATGTCTGATAAACGACATGTTTTTTTTTCTGCTTATTAAAGGGCGATCGAGGTTTTGCTGGATTTCCGGTAGGATTTCTAAAAATTAATTTGTTGATGGATTCAATGTAACCGATGAATTCTAGGGTGAAATTGGCTCGAAAGGCGAACGAGGTTATCCGGGTTCGATTGTTTGGCATGGCATTAAAGTGAATATCCTATTTCTTTCTTTCTTTCGTTCGTTCGATCGAAGTCAACGAAATATTTTAGGGTGAAAAAGGCGAACCGGGACGCAGTGCTGAATCATCTTTGGTCAGATACATACCAGGCCCACCAGGACCTAAAGGTGATATGGGCCCGCCTGGTCTCGATGGTATTGGCGAAACTGGACCACCGGGATTAGACGTATGTGTCGATTCTATTTATCAACTCAAATTTTATTTCTATCTTTTTTTGTTGTAGGGCTCACCCGGAGAGAAGGTACGTAGAAAAGAGCGAAATTCTAGATAGTTAGTTGTTTTGTACTGAATATTAAACGAAAACGAAAATGAAAATCGACTTACCGAAGGACGTCTGTTGAGGAAACTGATGCGCTTATTTGCAACGTGTGGAGAAAGAAAAATCGATCTACCGTAAAGTGGTGGGCGAAACATAAATTTCGTTGCATTTATATACAGAAAAACAAATCATTGTACCGTAGCAATCGTGACAAAAAAACAGCTTCGATATAATATTAATCTAATCGAGTTTTTTTTTATTCGAAAACGTACGAAAAAAGGACCTACATTAATTTTGATAACAGAAAGAAAAATACGATGAAAACAAATACTTTCTAAGAGACTCTCTCGATAATGTCTGTCTTTGGATTAATTAAGAAATAATCTAAATTGTTGTTGTTGTAGGGTGAAAAAGGAGATCGTGGACCTGTTGTTCGACCGAAAGTACGTCGATTTGTTGTAATGAAAGGAGATGCAGGACCACCAGGAGTCAAAGGTATTCATTCTTTATTTTTTCTGTCTTGTATCAGCGTTTAACTTTGTAATTCAACAAATTGCAGGAGATCGTGGTGATTCAATTATAGGACCGAAAGGTGATCGTGGTGCGCCTGGCTTACCTGGAAAGTAAAATAAAACATGTAATTTCATTCGAATTAATTGACTAAATGATTGTTTCNATAGTCCTGGAATTCCTGGACAAAATGGTCGTGATGGCATTGATGGAATGAAAGGTGAAATGGGTTATCAAGGGCCACCGGGAAGAAAAGTAAATAGAATAAGTCAATAGATATCGTGCTATNATATTATTCGAAGGGCGATCGTGGTGGGAAAGGTGAAGCAGGATTTATTCAAAAAGTTGACTTCAATTCGACACATATCGTGATGGTGGGAGCCCCAGGTCTTCCAGGACCAAAAGTATGATCAGATTCGTTGTTAATTTTGTTGGCTTATGTTTTTCTTTCCTTCAGGGACGAATTGGTCTTCCTGGTCAGCCGGGATATAATGGAGAAAAAGGCGATCGTGGCGAACCTGGTCCAATCGTAAGACAATTTTACTNTTGATAATTGTAAATCAACATCGAATTTTTATTTTATTTTTCAGGGCGTAATAGGACCTAAAGGAGATATTGGACCACCTGGTTTGAAGGTATAGTTAAATCCTATCGAATGAACAAATTTAAAAATCTCTGAATATGTTTTCAGGGCGAAAAGGGTGATCAAGGCAAAGGAGAAAAAGGAGACCGAGGCTCAATGGGTTTACCAGGTTATTCAATGGTATGAATTTCTTTTCTTATTTAGTCATTTTTGAAAAATATCTTTCATTTTCAGAACGCACCATATGCATCGAGAAAACGTTCAACGGTATGTTTTCTGAAGCAGAAAAAAAAANNTATGAACGATATTGTTGTTTTAGGGTATTCGAAGTGAATACAGCATTCAAGGTTCACCAGGAGAAAAAGGAGAACGAGTATGTGAATTTTCAATCAAAATTGATCAACATTATGAAATAATTCTTGTCTTTTTTTCAGGGAGAAGATGGCCGAGAAGGTCCACGAGGTCTTCGTGGTCGACCTGGCCTACCAGGTCCTCCCGGAATGGATGGTCTACCATGTTCACGTGATGTTCTAACAGATTTCGAAAATATGTGTCAAAATTGTTGCAAAAAACCATAGAGAACATGATGTTATCCATCAACGATCATATTCTTCTTCTCCGGTGCTCTATTTTTCAACAGTTCAGAAAAAAAANAAATCAGGCAACTCACTGGAATTATTCGATTATCGTTGATATTTGTTTTCTAATTCGTTTGTCTTCTCGTTTTAATGTTATGCATGTGTGTTTCGTGTATTATCGTTGTATATAGATCTCATTCTATAGTAATCGAAATCAACAAAATTTTGATGTTCTTTTGCTGTTTTGTTTTTATTTCATTTTATATAGCAAATGAATTGATCAGAAGTAGAAAAAGATGAACTAATAATAACAAAGACCGTGTTTGACGACG
>JGI26540J51217_10002978_pt1 | contig 10394 bp, 8 predicted proteins | sample ThiBio_1000_plan_2_FD_51217 | JGI IMG/M metagenome (IMG submission 51217)
AAAAAAAACCCAAATTTAAAGACTCATCCTAATCCGAACAACTTTCCTTTACTTTATCACAACGACGAATGATAAATTCAACTCGACTTATTGCAAAATCATCAACAGCAAAAACAATCGAATGTCGATTATGAACAAGAATCTTCGTCGTATCATCAATACATCTAAATCAAAAACACACACACACAACAACATTCTTATATCATCTACTCATTGAGCGTATTACCCGCGAGTAAACCAATAATTATACGAATGACGAAAGGAAGTGTGAACNCGTTTAGCCCAGAGAATTTCCACGGATTCATTCGGTGCTAGTGCAATTGCTGTGATATTAAAAATATACAATGTTTTATCACCTTCATCTGATTGTGTTGCTGTTATGACAGGCATCATTGATTTATACTAGAAACNAACAATTCGTTTTTCATTCACAATCGAAAGTTCACTTACATTTATTCGACAGTATACACAAGCTTTCTCATAATTCTCCGAAGATTTCTGAAAAATGATCAATGTAAACATACGTAACGACAAGAGAATTTCTTACAAATGGAACTTTCAAATATCGACTATTCATTCTCGTTAATTTACATCGATTAATAACTGTTGTTTGTACTCCATTTTGATCGCATTCATCTGCTTCATCTTCAAATTTCCAAATTAAACCTTCCTTCTATTCAAAAGAAAACCGCAACGACGAACTTTTATCTCTNCCTCGAATTTCACCTTAACTCACGTTGAATTCATTGAAAACTAAATGACTTTCATTACAACGATAATTTATATCCGAGCCAAACGACAGTGTTTCGATCAATGGACATATTGGTTTGGCTGCAAAGAAATGATTTCGAAATAAAAACAAAAAATAAAAGTCATTCACCTTGAGAAATTATCATAAGAAAGCTACAAATAACGACTAATAATTGTTGAAAACGACGTATCGAGAAAAAAGAAGAACAGGTGCACATTGATTATCAGCATCGGCTGATCACATATATTTGTCTAAATAAAAGGAAACAATGATTTTTTCTTTTCTTCTATTCTGTTTCTAATTCCCAGCAAACGAGATTATACAATCGTTGCTCTAGTCTCTATCCAGCTTCTTTTCTCTCTCTCCTCTCTACTAATTATAAGAGAAAACTTTCGATTGTGTAATACGAACGAAGAGAAAAATATGATTATTTTCTAAGGATTCTTTCAATTAAAATAAATAAAAAACGAAAAACTGCTTGTATTTTGTCCTTTTTTTTTTCGTCGACTAACTTTGAAGGNCCTTTCTCATTGGCCAGATGCCAAAAGCACGATTCTGTCGTAGTCGAAAATCGTAATGTAACGTTGTTGTTATTAGGTTTTGCTTTTTTATTTTAATATTTGTCTTTATTTTTCTTCTCTCTTGTAACTTTCATTGACAAATATATTTACTTAACGGCAACAAAGAGAAAAAAAGGAGAAGAAGAAAGATGACGACGAGGATGAAGGCAAAAAACCGTTTTGATTTCTTTTTTTCTTGTTTAAGAAAAGTATCTTTACAATAAAGTTGAATTCTCGAGGCAATCAAATATTAGCCAGTAGACGTCATTTGTGAAATGGTTTCTTTCCAAAGTCAGACTTTGTCAAGAAATTCGATCGATCATGTTTTATGTAAACGGAACTAATAAAGTCAGACAATTATATTTAGCGTAGTTTTCTTTTTCTTTTTTCTTTTTACAAGCAAATATATTGTGAAAATATTCGAAAATACAATCGAAGAATTTGTTTTGCATCTTCGACTGTTTTCAGTGCAAATATTTCGAGATTAATTTACACAGAAACCTATACCATCGTTTCATTTTTTGGCTTGAAAACGATGGTTCAAACTGTCTGTGCACGTAGAATATAAAAAAAACAAGAAAATGAATGTCAAGGATATCGAATCCATAGTTTATTTTCGTGTTGGTTCGAAGTTGTGGTTTTAGTTTTTGTCTTCAATTAATTCGAAAGTAAATTTTTTTCTCAATAATTCGAATAAATGAGCTTGAAATTGAAATTGATTTTCGTTTTTATTTCCAATTAAAGTGACATCTGTCTTGCTAAATTCTTTTTCTTTCGTTGCACATCGTTGTCGATGTGTAGAACGCAAAGATTATTATTTTTTTCTCGGTCTCTCGATGTATCTACATTTCTTATTGTTGTTTTTTTTTCTGTTAAACTTTAGATTCTAAGCTATCATTCGAAAACTAGCAAATCACTATGTCGGCTTTGACACGTTTAACACTTTCAACACCATCGGCTTTATGTCGACTCGGTCAAATCTTCGCTAATCGACATTTACCTGTCTTGGCTAGTTCAATTATGGTTCCAAGTCAACAACGTTCGATAAGCACATCAGTTACTCGTCGAGATATCGATTCAGCTGCGAAATACATCGGCGCTGGTGCTGCTACCGTCGGTGTCGCTGGTGCCGGTGCTGGTATCGGAACAGTATTCGGTTCATTAGTCGTTGCCTATGCCCGTAATCCAAGTTTAAAACAACAACTCTTTTCATACGCCATTCTTGGTTTCGCTCTTTCCGAAGCTATGGGTCTCTTTTGCCTGATGATGGCTTTCATGTTCGTATAGAATTCAATTGAAATTTGATTTGAAATTGATTTTTTTTTTGTTTTAGGCTTTTGTTTGCTTTCTAAAAAATCAAACCAAACGTCGCGAATTCGAACGATTAAGAAAGCAATGTGTTCTAGCGTAATTTTTCTCATTCGCGTACGATTGATTTAGTATTCTAGTTCTATTTTTCATCCTTTCTCTCTCTCTCCGAACACACATATTCATTGTCTGTCTGTGAAACTTTTTTTTTTCTGTAGACAGTGTTCGTTTTCTTTTCGAAACAAAATGGACAGACTAAAAAAAAGAAAAAAACTAAAACTCAAATTTTGTCGACTTTTTTTCTTGCTCACTGATGATTGAAAATGCATTTTTGTTTAAGACAAGGTAAGTTCGGATGTTCGTCGTTGCAAAAAAATTCGCGTCCATCCGTACGATTACAAATGATGCTCTACGTATTGGATCGGTGGTTCGGCCAGTGAAACTACCGACTCAACAAGATCAATCGCTTGTACCGATATTCTACTATGAAAAAAATCTTTTCCCTGCATCGTTCGTTCGACATCTCGAATGGTTAATGAAAAAAGATCAACTCGGGCAAGACGCGCTTCTTGTCGGTCCGGCAGGTCCAGCTCGTCGTCGGCTCATTCTTGCCTATTTAGAATTAACTCGTAAACCGTATCAATATTTGCAGTTAACTCGTGATACAACTGACTCGGATATTAAACAACGACGAGAAATTCAGAATAAAACGGCTCTTTTCATTAATCAAGCGGCAGTTAATGCAGCTATACATGGTCACACATTAGTTTTAGATGGTTTAGAGAAAACCGAACGAAATGTTTTGCCTATATTGAATAATTTATTAGAAAATCGAGAAATGAATTTAGATAACGGACAATTTCTTGTTTCAACACAACGTTTTGATGAATTGTTAAAATCTTACACGAAAGAACAACTCGATCAATTGAATTTCATTCGTGTTCATGAAAATTTCCGTGTCATTGCGTTAACTTTACCTCCATTAGCTGAATTCAAAGGACACAGTCTTGATCCACCATTGAGATCTCGTTTTCAACTACGAGATATCGGCAATCAACCGCTAACATTCACTGAATATTCCAATCTATTGAAATCGATTTATCCTCAAGTAGAAACTCCGTTCATCGAGAATTTACTCTCGTTTGCTTCGTTAGTCAATTCAAATGATTTAGAAACATTAAAACTCGTACATTTCCCTTTCGATCGACTTGAGTTCGCTGTTCGTCTCGAAAACTTACTGCCGAATCAAAGTCTTGTCGAATGTCTTCATCGAATCTATCCCTTTGAAATACTCTACCGAAATTCGAACGAATCGAAACAAGCAGTCGAACACATACTCAAAAACCTATCGATCAAAGAAAAACTCGATGATTCGAACAAGAAAATTATCCAAGTCAATCGACAGAATACTCAAGCTATCGTCGACATTGAACTTAACGGAAAACAACGTCAACTGACCGTACCTGCACACGATACAGTCTCTCCGATACCTCCACCGGTGTTCATCAATACGCCGTATCACGATCGACTTCTCGCTGATTTAATGCTAAGTCACGCGATCGGCGATCTCTGTCTCGTCGGTCCGAAAGGCTGTGGTAAAAGTCTAATCATCGATAAATTTGCTTCGTTGCTCAACTATCCAATTGAATATTTCGTCTTGTACAAAGATCTTTCCGCTCGTGAATTGCTACAACAACGAATCACGAATGAACACGGCGATACTCTTTGGCAGAATACGCCACTGGTTCAAGCGGCTCTTCACGGTCGATTACTGGTTTTAGATGGCATACATCGTTTGAATAACGATACTCTTGTTTCATTACAACGCATTCTTCAAGATCGAGAATTGTTTCTACCCGATGGAACACGACTTCTTCGTCACGATCGATACGATCAATTGGAAAATCCAACGGCGAACATCCGTCGAATTCATCCGTCATTTCGAATCGTTGCTCTTGCTGAACCACCGGCAGGCAGTTCGTCGGGATCGAATGATGGTGGTGCAACAGCCAAATCATCGAGTGAACAAAATTGGCTCAATGCTGAGACATTGAATCTGTTTCTCTACCATCAAATGCGTTCGTTAAACCTATCTGAAGAACGACAAATCGTCTATTCTCTCCTCTCGTTACCGAAACGCTCGAATCCAGCCATCGAACATCTCCTCAAATTCGTTCACGAACTTCGTAATTCACCGGAATCCCAATTGAAAACTGTTGCTCGATCATTATCAACTCGAAATGTTCTTCGAATTGCCAAACATCTTCAATCGAACACAGACAACTATCAAAGTCAATTGAGAGATCAACTAATCCGACAGACATCGGCACCGTTTCTCCCGAGATTAGTTCAAGATGCTTTCTACGATGCGTTGAGCAAAGCCGAACTTGATGCACAAGAAACAAAGAGCGAATCAACGATCGATTGGAAACAATCGATGATAGATCAACATTCATTCGAACATGCAGCTAAAATACCGTTTACAGTCTTCTATGAAAATCCAATTCATAGTGAAATTATCCAACAAATGCATCAATCGTTTCTGCTTGGCGAACATCTGCTGTTGATTGGACCACAGGGGTTGGTTGTTTTGTGTATTTTTCTTTGAATTTAATCGTGCAAATCAATTCTAGAGTAGCGAAAAATCGAATTGTCGATCATTATCTGCAAACACTTCGACTTCCACGTGAATACATTCAATTGCATCGTAGGTTTTTCTAACATTTTCATCGATTGAACTCGAATTTCTCTTTCACTTTCAGGTGATACGACTGTTCAAAGTTTGACAATTCAAGCGAACATCATCGACGGTCGAATTGTTTACGAAGACAGTCCGTTGATCAAAGCGATCAAAGAAGGTTCAGTTGCTGTGATCGACGAAGCTGATAAAGCTCCGACGAATGTCACTGGCATTCTGAAATCTTTGATTGAAAGTGGTTCGATGTTTTTAAGCGACGGTCGACGAGTCTATCCGAAAGATGTTCGAGATATAACAACGATTCCATCGAATATGATCATTCGAACACATCCGAACTTTCGAATGATTATTCTAGCAAATCGGCCGGGTTTTCCGTTTCTTGGCAATGATTTTTTCTTGAGTCTCGGCGATCACTTTGCGACATTTCCAATTCTGAATCCGCCTCGTGAAAGTGAAATCATTCTTCTTCAAAATTTTGCGCCTAATCTCGATCGAAAATCGCTCGAACAACTCGTCGATGTGTTCACTGAACTTCGTCAATTGTCCATCGATGGAATTATCTCGTATCCGTACAGTCTTCGTGAACTTGTGTCCATCGTTAAACATCTCAATCAATTTCCTAATGATTCGTTAGCTGATGTCGTGAGAAATGTGTTCGATTTCGATAATTATAATAACGATGTTGCCGATCGAATACGATCGATTCTTCATCGATATGGAATTCCGTTTCAAGTTCAAAAACGAACGGTTAATTTAGCATCGAGTCAACCGTTAAAACTCGTTTCAAATCGAGAAACTTGGCCAATAGAATCGATGGATCAAGGCGAAGATCTACTTCAATCATTAATGCCAATTGAGTTGACAGAAAAATCAGCGAAGCCAAATATTCGAACGATTCAATCGATCAATCGAAATGATTCTCGAATTGAGAATTTCTCGGAATTAGTTTACAAATATCGATTGCCTTTAGACGAAACAACCTATCCACATGATTTAGCTGTTCTCAAAACGAATAATACGATATTAACATTAACAGCGAGTCCATTGTCTCTCTGGATGTTTAAATTAGGAGAAAATCAAGCGAAAAAAATCGATTTAAATTCTGCATTTTCAACGAGTACAAATCGATTTAATATTCCCAACTATCGATTGTATGTTATTCCGGGAAATGATCGACAAATTGTCGTCGGTGAAACGACCAGTCAAACATGGACTTTAGTTGATCTCGACGATGGTCGACATTCTCTTGTTCAATCGACACTTTCTTCGTCGAGTCCAATTCTGATTCGTAAATTCAATGAAATGCTTTCTCAACGAACGAATTCAACGACTCGATCGATCTACAATCCAACTACTGGTCAACTCTTGCAATACAATCACAATCATAATCTTATTCATATTCTTGATTTTATTCTAAATCAATCCAAACAAATCAAACTTCCGTTCATGATTCGACATGTGATTCCTTTTGGTGATCAATGGATTCTCACTGATCATGTTCAACAACAATCGTCATCGTCTTCGTATCTTTTCAATTCAAATCAGCTGAATCTTTCGAAAATCGAATACAATTTGGATACAATGGGCTTAGGAAATAGTAGTGGATCGATGGATGATCATTCTCTTTGGTTTTCAAGTGCAAATGATTATCTAGGCAAAGTTCTTTCGAGTTCAAACGATAGTTTATCCGTTGAAAGATTGAAACGCTCGAAAANAATCTCATCAGGCGATGTACCNCCACAAGAAATGTTCGAAAAACGACGTTTACAAACATTTCTCAACAAACAACATTCGCTAATCATTTCCTTGTANTCAAAAAATGAAATCGATCGAAAATTCACGCCTAAAACCGACATTCCCGAATCATCGATCATCAGTTACATTGAACTGATCGATCTAAATCGTCATTTAGTCACTTATATTCCCATTCAACGTTCACAAGAGACAACGACTAGTCGTTCATCGATGTCTCAACATGAATGGCACATGTTAACTCGGTCCGGTTCAGGCGTCATTGCGAGTCAATGTGACGATGGTTCGTTGGTCACTATCGATGGCCGAGCCAATATTCATCATTGGGAAATCGTTCCCAATCATTTACAGATTTCATTGGACAATTGGAGTAAACAAATGACTCGATCGGGAGAACATAGTCTTGATATTGAATATTTAAAAAATGGAAAAACTGATTTAAATGGACCAAAACATGGAAAAATCGACCCGNAAAATCAGCCACATGTCGGCGGAAATCAATGGGCCGGTGGAAGTGGCGGCCGAGACACAGCTGGTTTAGGCGGTATTGGAGGACCGTATCGATTGGACAGTGGCCATCAAGTTTATCAAGTACCTGATGAGGTGAAAGCAGCGGTGCCTGAACATGTTCGTCGAGCAGCTCGAGAACTCGGTCAAAAAGTGTTTAAAGAACGTTTGAAAGAAATCGAAATGTCCGAATATGAGCACGATGTTTACGAGAAATACTTAAATAAAATTCGCGGTGAAATCAAAATGCTTCGATCGATTATCGAATCACTCGAAGCGAAATCACACGATCGTCAATGGGTGGTAAATTCGTTGTTTNCTTTTTTATTCNTTTTTTATTCTTTTTTAATNNCATTAGCGTCATCGAACAACCGGCGATTGGGATGAACGAAAGCTGATCGAAGGTATTATCGGTGAAAAATCGATTTANAAATATCGAGCCGACGTGCCACCTGAACCAGGCAGTCCGCAAACGAAAGCCAAACGACTTCGTTTAGTTGTCGATCTATCAGCATCGATGTATCGATTCAACGGTGTTGACAATCGTCTCGAACGGCAATGCGAATGTGTTCTTATGTTTCTCGAGTCATTGGCTGGCTTCGAACAGAAATTCGTCTACGATATTGTCGGTCATTCGGGTGACGAACACGCAATTGAACTCGTACGAAAGAATCAACCGCCGAAGAACAACAAAGAACGATTGAAATTGTTGAAGTTAATGTATACTCATACAATGTTTTGTAATTCAGGTGATAATACATTTTCAGCGTTGAAAGGAGCGATCGACGCCCTACAAGCTGAGCCTGATGATACAGTCGATGAACGATTTGTTATTGTTATATCGGATGCAAATTTCGATCGATACGGTTTATCACCGAAAATCTTTGGCAAAATGTTACAATCGAATGAAAATGTTCAATGTTTTGCTATGTTTATTGGATCATTAGGACAACAAGCGATTCATTTGCAACAGAATCTACCATCGGGCAAAGGCTTTGTTTGTTTAGAAACGAGTCAAATACCGAAAGTATTGAAAACAATTTTTACTTCTGATGTTTTGCATTAATTCCATAAATAAAACTATAGTTATTCATCCTCAATCTATGCAATGAGTCATCTGTTGACAATTCTAAGGATATATATATATATAATTGTCTTATGACGTCCTTAGAAAAGAAAGCTGACGAGAATGTCGATACTAGACTGACATGTTGTTGATTCAGTGTAGAATAAAAAAGAAGAAAGAAAAATTTCCTTCACGTAGGAAGAAAGGGCGAGAGGTTTCGTCATTCTCTATCATAGATCGAGGAGAAAAGTATATAACAGAATAACTTCAACCATTATCGCATAGAACAAGAAAAGCATATGAGTAAGTACACGATAACAAATGCCATAGAGGAAAAAACATCGATTTTATTTTTTAAAATAGATTTCATTACAAAACAAATCGAAAAGAAAATCGGCGTCGATTTAAATGGCGATGGTGTCATCGGCTCAGGTAATAAACTCCTTCGTAGAAATTTCCTTTTCATAAAAAACAACAATCATAAATAGGCTACGGTCGTCATGGTGCCGGAGGTGGCATAGTTAATCAATTAGAACGAGCAACACATATGGATTTGAACGGTGACGGTCGTATTGGTGGTGGCTACGGTCACGCACCAGCATACAATCACTACGGACCTCCGGGTTATCCTCCACAATATCATCAATATGGTGGTGCACCTTGTCCACCGAATTACGGTCCATATGGTGCTCCACCGTATAATCACTACGGCGGAGCTCCTTGTCCTCCACCACATTATAATCAATATGGTGCACCTGGTTATGGACCTGCTCCATATCATCATCATGGCNGTGGTGGTGCCGGAGGTGGCTTAGTTAATCAATTAGAACGAATAACAAATATGGATCTGAATGGTGACGGTCGAATTGGAGGCGGTTATGGTCATGCTGCACCGTATAACCCCTATGGTCGACCTTACTAAACTGTCATATCTCTTTTTCTTGTAAATAAGCTTTCTATTCTTTTTTTTTGCAAAATTCAAAATAAATTTACAGCTATCAATTTTATTGAAAGGCACGACATTAAAAATATTTTCAAATACTATTAAACGAACGAACAAACGAACGAACGACGAGGATAGCGACGATATATCACTGTGTCATGAAAATTCAATCGAATCATCTTTGTTCACCAAGTGAATTTTCCAAACAAATTAAAATCATAAAAAGTGGCAATAAACTCGTACAATATTCGAATTCTTTATGATTGCTAAAATCACTAATTTGATGCATTCGAATTAACGATAAAATCGTATTTAAAATGTTCTTTCCGCCGACTTTATCCTCGAGATAGAGTCGTAATTTGAAAATAATCTCTTGNGGTGTTGCGTTGACTTTTTGTGCTTCATGAACGCAATGTAAACCATCGAGATAATCATTTGTTGTTAACATTGGCATCGGTGGACTCGATGACGATGAACAACAAGTTGCTGAATAAGCCGGATCGTTCATAGTTCGTGTTGTTCTGTAGTAACTCGATGACAAACAATCTATATTTTTATATTTTTACATTTTTTATTTTTATCAACAATTTTTCCAATAAAAACTCGAAACTATAGATGTCAGTTGAAATCGACATGCTTTGCCGAACATTTTTCTGTTCGATATCGAATTGGCAAAGCCCAATGAACGACCGGCTTTAACTATGCTTATCGTTGGTTTTAGTTGTCATCGTCGGACTGATTCGACAAGAAACTTCTCTGACAAATCCACATGCTCAACTTTGAATTTTGTTGAATAATAATAATAATAA
>JGI26540J51217_10003002_pt1 | contig 10354 bp, 10 predicted proteins | sample ThiBio_1000_plan_2_FD_51217 | JGI IMG/M metagenome (IMG submission 51217)
CTATAATCGGGATGTATTTCCTTGGGCTGTTGTAGCTCAGTTGGTAGAGCAACTGATTCGTAATCAGTAGGTCGGAGGTTCGACTCCTCTCAACAGCACCATAAAGAACAATGGCTTAGGAAAAATAAACTGCCGTGGATTCTTTTGGGGTAACGCAGGGGTAACATTTGAGGCGGAATCAGGGTAAGGGGCGAAATTAAAATGTGAGAGGTAGGGGGTCATCCAGTCCCTGCAACCATCGGTCACCCCATTGTTTAGGTACCCCCTCTTATACCTTTCCCTAATTTTCGCTGCGAAATTTTTATTAAAGGACAAGAGAAGCAGCGGGGCAAACTCATTCAGCAACGCTGAAAGATATTAGTTTGTTGCAATCGTCAGTTGCTGAAGGGAACGTCGCGGTTAATTTAGATTAGGAAGCATCAAGGAAATTCTTGCAGATGTTCTCAGTGCCTGGTAAGGATGTCAACGCCCTCCAGTCTAGTCCCGGACATATAGAGATGGCATTATCTCGCTTCATAATTACCATTGGTATATCTCTCGCTTTTCCCGAAATAATTAGCCAAACCAATCGCGAGCCAACGCTGGTTTCAGCTGCTATTTCTTCTGCCAGCTTTTTTGAAACGACCAATCTTTCGCCGCCGAATAGACGAAGAAGAATCCTGGAAAGGACTTTGTCTATTTTTTCTAGACGCTCCTTTTTAAGGCGTGTAGCTTCAGCATTTATGGTAGAAACGTCTGGGACTACATTTCGTTCCCATTGCGAAGGAACATCATTCTCCTCAAATAAGTTGTCCGCCGCGTTCGTCAATGTAAACTCTGTTCCCGCATAATATTGGTTACCGGCGGTTCTGGATATTGATATTTCAGCTTGGCGCTTCGGGCGGTTTTTTTTGGCCACCCAGTCGTGCATTGATTTCGTAAAAAGTTTGTATCTGCCGCCCCATTCAAAATCCTCCGATAATCTATATTGGGGCAAATGCCCAGCAAGATCTTCAAGCTCAAGAAAACCGCAGTTCAGTAATTCTGAAATCAGTATTACTTGATGTCCAGCACGAATACTTGTCTGCTTTTCTATTATATTTTCATTAGGCAAATCATGAGCTTGGCTGAAATCAAAATGATAAACCACGAGGGCTAGAAAAGAGTCAAAAGGAGAGAGGGCGTATGGAATCAACTTTCCTGTTGATTGCGTGAATTTGCCATCGCACAGAATGAGTCTATTTCTAGTGTTTTCAGAGAATACTGACCGGACGTGGTTGGCACAATGTTGGATTAGTGCAAAGAAAATCTCTCGAATGCTGGCCGTAGGAAATATTCGATGGACGCTTGTAACGACTTGGCCAAAGCAAAAAGCTTCCTTCACTAAGGTTTCGATAACCTCCTCTATAGCAGCTTCTATTGAATCGTAATGACGTTGTTCCTCAAGCACCAGCGCTTTGGCTATGGGATCAAGACTGAGATGTGTGCTCTTCGACTCTGACTTTAACGGCATCTCCAACTTAACAAGACGGGCGCGTATTTTTTTGGTTGTTGTGGACAAAGATAATTTGTTTCTTCGTGTGGGTAACCCCCTTGATCCCTCATCTAGCCACTGAACAAAAGCATTAGTTTCATCGGCAACTGGAGGCAGGGTCTGCTCCCATAGAGAATCAAACCAAGCTCCAAGCTCCGCAACTATCTTTGGCTCGTCTATCAGGATGCCCATCTCTGTGCGATTGAGAATGCCTGCATTTGTCAGGTTTGCTGAGCCAAACATAGCCGACTTCTGGCTGATCATAGCTTTCGCGTGAATTGCGGGATAATGATGGATGTTCACCAAGTTCGTCCGGATAAATAACCAAGCTTTTGGCCTTGCATGTATCGAAAGCGAAGAAAGCCAAGCCTCAACATCCGAGATGAGCCTCCACCCATTGCTTACGTGGATAATTCTTTGTAAATAATCAACGCCTATATATGGGCTAACAATACCCACAGAGCTAGATCTAGCAACTTCTAATACCGCTTCATCAAACGGTGAAATTTGCCCAGATTGTGTCAATTGATCGTGATAAACAAGTCGACCCATTTATTGATGCAAACAGATGATCTTTCACATGCGATAGCGGGGAAGAAGGGAAGAGTGCTTTAGGAGGTTCTGCTCGCGAGCGCGACGTGTGCTAGTGGCGTTTTTTGCTGGATAAGAGTAACTGATTTTCTAATAAGTACACAGAATATTTTAAGGGATTTTAACGCGATAAGAACGAATCGCCGCCCAGAATAGCTGCGCCTCGCGGGCGTACCAACGGCATTTACACCGCCACTTACTGATGCTTTAAAGAGCGCGGAGTTTTAAACCACGATACGCTAACAAGACAGTTTACTTGTCTTTTCTTGCACTGAACGAGTTATAAGCTGGCACCGCTAATACAATGCTTCGCTTAAGGTCGCCTAATACATGATCTAAGTCGTCTGTGCGATATGAGCCTGTTTGGGCATAGTACAATTGCATGTTCTTGACCCTCTCCTGCACCGTAATGCTGCAAGTATTTTTGGCTTTATTATGCTTTTTTTCACCCATCATAGTCCTCCGTCAGTTATTGCTGCATCCCATGGCTTATGTCGAACCCATCTGAAATTACGATCTGAAGTGATAACAGCGATTTCAATTGGCCCTCCACAAACTTGTGGCATATTTGAAAATTTCATCGCTTTAATAGTGCAATGGATGGAGGAATAAACATAGTCTATTGCATCGCGAATAGGTAACGATCCGGGCGATAACGTCTGCGCCGCCACTATTTCAAATACCTCCTCCGGTGTTCCTTGCCACTTCCCGCATCGCGCGATTGCATTAATGAGATTAATGTCCGCACCATACACAAGACGATCGATGATATTCGGGACGCCCCACCATTGCGACCCTTCATGACCTCGCACCTCTAACTGAGGCTTAGCTAATAGCGGATCAAAGGACATAAAGGCAGCTTCTATTTTACGATCTGGCAGAGCGTAACCTGTGATACAAAAACCCACTAACAACCCTCTTTTGAGGCCGTCATATTCAGTTTCTTCATCCCGCGTTCTAGCTGCCTCATGTTGATCACTACCGCCAGAGTTATGCGGCAACTTATTATTTAGCTGGTTGACTCTTTTAACGGGGTCAAAAGAAGAATAAGCAGTCCAAAATCTGTCGATCCATCGCTGAGCTACATCTGAAACAGAGACAGGAGGATTTGTGTCAAGATCATCCGCTAAGTTTGCAATGATTGTGCGATAGCTCGTTGAGCCAAGCCCACCAAGGCCCCATGTTAGAAGGCCAAAGGTGCTATTTTCCCCAATTTCAAAAACTTTCTGGTTGAAATCAAAGAAATGCATTCCATTTGCGTTAAGAACAGACGAGGTGCTGTCCGCACCAATTACTGCCCCCTCCGGGGAAAGATGAAGTACAGCTATAGTCAAATCCACTCCTGTTAGATCTGTTAGCCTGATTTCGTGGTGAATACTAGCATAGGCGCCAAAATCCGTTGCTGATAATTAGCGGGCTTTGTACCCTCAATTCAGCTATATGCTCGACTTTTAGTCCTTGCCGTAGCCAAGGTTTACGATGAGTGTGATTAGTACGCTCTGTTAAAATTAATAAATTTTAATGGAGGGATGAAAACTAATGCCTATACTGCTCTCTTGCTTGAGATGGGCTTGACGTTTTTCTTGAAATGCCACTTCGCCCCTTACGCCCCACCACCCGCTTGACCGTTTTGTCGGCAGGCAGTGGTAAACATTCATTGTTTCCAGATCTCGGAATGAGACTTTCGCCAAAAATGCTCCTTTCCGTTCCAGATTTCAGAACGGTTGATACCTGAGCTATCCCAGATTCTGGAACAGAGCCGTTCCGCAATTCGGAACTTGCCTTGCGCTTTTCGGGCACTGGCAACCTGTCCATAAATGTCCATGCGCCGGGGTGATAATTTTGCCGTGTAATATCCAGTCCGCTATAGTTTGATATCACGAGCCACGTAAGAGCAAAAAAATCAGCGCCCGCATTAAAGCCGCCCCACCGTGTTTTGACAATCAGCCCACGTTCCAGTAGCTCTTCTTTTGCTTTTTGTATCGTTCCGGCCGACTTCCAGCCCCGTTTATAAAGCCATTCCGTGTAAAGTTGGAGGTGCCCATTATTGAATCCCGTATGCTGTCGTAGGATATCAAACAACAGAGATTTTCCGGAATAACTCAATCCCTTGAACGCGACACTATCAAGAACCATATGCGGAATCGGGGTGTACGATCCGCTTACCGGTTCATCGGGCTTCTTTCTTTTAGTCATGCCTTCCTTTGATTAGGATAGAAATGGCAAGTACCTTTTCGGTGGAGTGCCAATGGGAGAACTTCAAACGGCTTTGGGGCAAAACATGGATTACAGATTGCGTTATTTGCCGTGCCCCTTCTTGGGGGGAGAAGTTTGGAGCCTTGACCCCGTTCTGGAAGCCCTATCTAAGACTTTTTTGATGGGGTACCAGCGGTCTACTATGGCAGGAGTAGGGGTTTGTATCAGGGGAAGCAACGCACTCTGGCCAGCACCCTCAAAATTAGCTTGCGCGTTTTGCTTAACCGATTCAGTAAGCCAAAAGCATACGCGGTCGCCATTTCGATGAATACTCTTGTGCCAATCAGGATTAAGGGGACATACAGGGGCAGAGCATTTATTCCATCTCGGGCAATTCATCATTTAATGTCCGCCCTCGCTGATTTCCACGAGGGAAGCGCCTACTGTCCGGCAATCTAAAAACGCGTCCAGCTCGCTTTTGCGGTATTTCACGAGCCGCCCGACTTTAACAAAAGGGATGTTATATCTGTTCACGCAACGCCATACTGCAAGCGTTTTGCTGGTCACTCCGAGGTAATTTGCAGCCTGCTCTGAGGTGAAGAGTTCTGACTTGTGCATAATTGTTAATCCTTATTTTTAGGCAAAAAAAAGCCCGACATTGGTCGGGCGAGAAGGGGTTTGTCTGCTGTTATTCACCTGTTATCAGCGCGTATCTCCTTTTCAGTGGACGACAAAAAACCCGCAGCGACGACGCATACGGGTTTAGGTTTTAAGTAACAGCTAAGCTGGCTACTGAATGTAATTCGAACGCCAAACGGCAAATTTAGGGCGCAACTTTCCCTGTGTTAATTGTATCATTTCTAAAAGATACGTGTAACTATTTTTATTGACGTAGCTTTCTTACTGTCCCGGCTTGCTTCAACCCTGCAGCCGTTAACATCGCGGTCGTGGCTGTATTGACGCTATTTCTCACAGGATCAAGATCAAGCCGTGCGTAAATAGCAGTAGTGTTTTGATTTTTGTGATTGAGACTTTTTCCAATGATAGCCATAGATGCGCCAGTCTTCGCTTGCCAGCTTCCAAGAGTTCGCCTTAAGTCGTGGATACGTAAATCAGCAATGCCAGCACGCTCTAAGATGCGCTTCCAGCCCTTCTTGGGTTCCGCTAAATGTCCTGCCTTTCCTATACCGGGAAAAACAAACTGTGAGGGTTCGGCAGGTTTGCGGTTATGCAATACCTCTACCGCTTCGGGCGATAGTGCCACAACTTGCGGTGTGCCGTTCTTGGTTTCCTTGATATGCCATTCAGCCCGATCCAAGTTTACATCGCCCCATTGCATGCCTAGCACATTGGAGCGACGGGCACCCGTTAAAAGGGATAGCAGAAAATAATCACGCATCGTGTCGTTCTGTTCATCGGCCAACGCCTGAAAGAATCTCGGCAATTCGTCACCTTGAATAAAACGGTCGCGAGAATGTTCCTTGTTGAGCCTTATTCCAGTGGCGGGATTGGTCTGCCATAGTCCCGCAGAGATCGCCCATCCAAATGTGCTCGATACCAGCGCCTTTACGCGGTTTGCTGTAATACCGTGTCCGGCCTTAGTGATGTTGCTATGAATGGCTGCGATATCTGCCCGAGTAATTGCAGAAAGCTTCTTGTTGCCTAGCGGTTTTGCGAGATAGCTACGGTATTTCGATGCATCCTCTGCCCATGTTTTCTTAGCGGGCTTGGAGTGTCTCTCAAGATATTCATCAAATAGTCCAGCAAAGGTTAGCTCAGCCTTGCGTCCTCTTTTGACTTCGCCGGGGTTTAGGCCATGGGCAACATCGGAATTAATTTCGGCAGCCCTTCGCCTAGCTTGTTCAACTGTCAAGTCCGGATATCGCCCAATGCTTATGCGTTCCAGAATCCCTTTAATGCGCCTCAAGACCGAGAATGTTTTGGTTCCGGCAGAGGTAACACGAAGCTGCAGGCCTGTTGTCTTTGTATCTTGGTAATCGTTACGCCTGCCATGTTCGGGTTGTGGCAGAGCTTCAATGACTGCTTTAGTAAAATTTATTTTGATCGCCATGCTTTTCCTCTATCGGGGTAATACCGGGGTAACTTAATAGAGAGAAATTAAGCATATTTCATGTTACCCCGTTAACATCATTATCCTCGTAGAATGGCTCTACATCAATCTTAATTAAACCTAGTTAATTGATGGGTGTCCGGCGGCTTTCGGATTCGTAATCAGTAGGTCGGAGGTTCGACTCCTCTCAACAGCACCAAATCCAAAGCTCACGGGTGAATCCTCGATGCACTCTGCACTTCGGGCACCCCGAGGATACTCCAGGCTCTAATCCCCACCCTCTTTATGCGATTATTTTTCCCGTTGCTTTCTAGTTAGGTTTGCCTGTTCCAGAATAGCTTTTCTAAATAACGTAGTCACGAGATGAGAAATATGAGATTCTTATAAAGATGAAAGGATCGCACATGACACATTCACACCGCAGGCATGACATATCAGATGAAGTATGGGCGCTGCTTGAGACCCATTTGCCTGGCCGCCAAGGCGTTTGGGGAGGCATAGCTAGAGATAACCGCCAGTTCATCAATGCTGTTTTCTGGATTATGCGCACAGGCGCACCGTGGCGGGATTTGCCGCCGGATTACGGGGATTGGAGCAATACGCACCGCCGCTTTATCCGCTGGCGCGACAAGGGCGTCTGGGAAAGATTACTGGAAGCCCTGATTGACGATCCGGATTATGAATGGCTTATGATTGACGCCAGCCATTGCAAGGTTCATCCCCATGCCGCCGGGGCCAAAGGCGGAAATCAGGATATGAGCCGCACAAAAGGGGGCTCAACACCAAGATACATCTGGCCGTGGATGCGCATGGTATGCCGGTCAGAGTTCTTATCACACAAGGTACCACAGCGGATTGCACGCAGGCTGATCGCCTGATCGAAGGACTTGATGCGGATTATTTGCTGGCAGATCGCGGCTATGACAGCAACGCAATTATTGAACAGGCAAGGAGGCAGGGTATGGAAACCGTGATCCCCTCAAAGAAAAACCGCACAGCACAAAGGTTTTACGACAAAGAACTCTATAAATTGCGGCATCTTGTCGAAAACGCTTTCCTCCATCTCAAGAGATGGCGCGGCATCGCCACAAGATACGCCAAAAATACCGCCTCTTTCCTCGCCGCTGTGCAAATCAGGTGCATCGCTCTCTGGACAAATATCTCGTGACTACACTATCTAGCACCCGCAGATAGCCGAACGCGGGACGCTTAGGATATGTCGCGAATGCGCTGCCACCAATTGCTCCTGGCCTTTGGTCCCGGGGGCGCAAAGGTGAAGTGTTTGCGATTGGACGTGGCGTAAGTTATAACAGCCCGACCGGAACGATGTTTATTGCACAGTGGCAGCATGAAATGCACGTCAAGAATCGTTTCCAGGGTTACACAGCCTGGTTGAAATTGATCATGCCCTTCTGACGAGCACAACAGGTCCGTCAGCAGCTGCGAAAACTACAGGTTGCGTAACATCAGATAATAATATTCCTGATATAGGTGAAGTCGTCATCTGGCCTTACATCCAATAGGGATACGCCATGCATGGATTACCCCATAGGTCTATTGGGGTAGGGGCCCTTGCCATTTCCTTCGAGGGATCGTTGGTAAAGATGATCACAACCACGTTTCAAGACCACTGTTGTTTGAGACCGCTAATTTTTCTTAAGAGAGGAAGGAATGCAAAAAAGTAATGGAGCGCAACATGCTAACGTCCTTTGGCACCAAGCTCCTGTAACTCGTGAGCACCGGAAGAACCTGAGCGGCCACCCAAGTGTCATCTTGTGGTTTACTGGCCTGTCAGGAGCGGGTAAATCCACGTTAGCCCACGCAGTGGAAGAGCAGTTATTCCGGATGAGCTGCCGAACCTTCGTTTTTGATGGAGATAACGTGCGTCATGGACTTTGTTCCGATCTGTGTTTTTCCACTGAAGATCGTGNGGAAAACATTCGGCGAGTGGGAGAAATGGCAAAACTGTTTNTGGAAGCCGGCATAATCACACTTACTGCTCTCATCTCGCCTTTCCGCTCTGATCGCGAACGGGTTCGCTCATTGGTTCCCCAAGGCGATTTCCTGGAAATATACTGTCGGTGCCCACTGGAAATATGTGAAGAAAGGGATGTGAAAGGGTTGTATAAACGTGCAAGAAGAGGCGAGGTCAAAGACTTTACTGGTATTTCTTCCCCATATGAAGAACCAGACAACCCCGAATTGGTGGTAGATACAGGAAATCTGCCTTTAGTAGCATCAGTTAACAAGGTTATCGACTTATTATATGACCGTGATATCGTCGCGCAAAAACAAACCAGGACATGTTAACACTACGGAAAGCTTCAACGATTAAAGCGAAGTGAAGAAATCCGATAAACATAACATCGGGTTTCTCGAAACGCGAGAAGATGCGCCGGAAGTCTTCAGGAAATTTCAGNATCTTGTTAATCCTTGTGGCAGGCGCTCCTTTAAAAATTCGATGAAGCGCTGTGTTTTTGCAGGCAGCAATCGGGTCTCAGTGACAGCGTAGACTGATACCGGAGTGCCATGCCATTGAGGCAGTACGCGACGCAACCGCCCACTGGCAAGATCATCGGTGACAATTTCCTCCAGCATCATGATAATGCCCATATCGAGTGCTCCCAAGCGGCGAATCATGGCGACACTGTTGAGCGTGAACCGGCCGCTAATGGAAACTTTGATGGTGTGCGTCCCATCGTGCAGCGTCCATGTGCCGGTCTTCAGGATGCCCAGGCATTCATGGTGCTCCAGATCGGCAGGCTCGACCGGTTCTCCCGAGCGGTCGAGATAACGGGGTGAAGCGTAAAGGTAAGTAGGGAGCACGGCCAGTGGACGCGCGATCAGCTGCGAATCCTCCGGTTCTCCCAAGCGGATCGCCACATCGAAAGGCTCGCTCACCAGATCGACTCGCCGTGATGTGAGATCGAAATCGAAAGTGATGCCGGGATANCGGTTTGCAAATTCGGCGACCAAAGGCGCCAGGTAGGCCACGGTAAAATCCACGGGTAGTGAAGCGCGTAGCACTCCGCTAGGCTGTGCGAGCATTTTGCCGAGTTGTTCATGCGCAAGCCTGGCTTCATCGACGATGCGCTTGCAGCGCTCGTAATAAATCTGACCAGCCTCGGTTAGCTCGATCTTGCGTGTTGTGCGATGCAATAGACGCAGCCCAATTGTCTTCTCTAGCGCACTGATCCGGCGGGACAGAGTTGAATTCGGCATTCCGATAGTATCGGCAGCGCCGCGAAAGCCCTTAGCCTTGACAACTTCCACGAACAGGGCCATGTCATTCAAAAATTCCATTTTGATTGCTCCATTGATAGAGCAATGTTATCCAAAAAACAGTCTTTATTCTATATAAAAAGCAGTAGATGATTCCACTCTGGAAATTTAGAGGAAATCATCATGACGAAGGATGAGGGCTGGAACGGCGAACAGTTGCCGGCCAATGCAAGCTCTGGAAGTGGGCGCTGATCCTGAGCCGTTCCGGCTCACGCGCCTAGATCGACCGACAATGCTTTGGGAGCCGCTTCGGTTGACTCAGCTGCTTCCGCTGTGTCCCAGGGAGCAGCATTGCCGGAGTCCGCTGAAATCGAGTGGCTCAATTGAACCGACATGAATGCGCTGATAATAAGAGATAGGCATAGTGCCTCTGGTTTTGACCGGGTTGAAGGATTCNCAGGGTTGAGCGCCGCAGCGCTGGAGCCTGGGTGAGAAATTGAAAGCTGTTGAAGAATCCCGGCTGTCGGGAATGAGTGTCTCGTATGTAGCGCGAAAATATGGTGTTGCTCCCAATTTATTATCTCGCTGGAGAAAGCTCGTGGCTGAAGGGGGACAGGAAGCAGCGCGCAGCGATGATGCCGTAGTGTCCGTGGCTGAGGTCCGGCAGTTGAAGAAGCGCATCCGCGAATTGGAGCGGGTGCTGGGCTGCCCGGTAGAATGAGATTCTCACCGAAGCGATGAAGCTTGCTCATGAAAAAAAA
>JGI26540J51217_10003028_pt1 | contig 10305 bp, 6 predicted proteins | sample ThiBio_1000_plan_2_FD_51217 | JGI IMG/M metagenome (IMG submission 51217)
TGGATCATACAACATTGTCAACATAAAATCAAATTTGGCAACATTATATTTAGATGGTATTGACACTGTCTCAAGTTCTGCTTCACCAAGAGTCAATCGATTCATATCAGGAGTAAGAGTTATAAAATCAAAAACTGTTTCAAGAAAAGCAATATTCGATTGTTGATAATGCGCATCAGCAAGAATATGTTGTAAAGGATAATGTGAATGTTCAAGAATTAATAAACATTGTTCACGAACTTGTTTGGTAAGTTGTTCGAATGAAGCATGAGGATCGAGTTGAGTTCGATAGGGTAAAGTAGCAACAAACATACCGATTAGATCTTGTAACTCAGTTCGATATCGATTAGCATTGATACCAGCAATGCATAAATCAGTTTCACCATTTGTTAATTTGAAGAGAAACGCAAAGAAAGTAGCGAGACCTAGTTGNAATAATGTAAGTTGATGTGCTGATGCATAATTAATAAANGAATGTGAAAGATGATCATCGAATGTGAATTCNATAACTGAAGCTTGACCTGATCTCTGTTCGACTGGTAAACGTTGTCGATCAAAAGGTAAAGTTAAACGACGTTCAAAGTCGTATCCATCGAGTTGTTGACGCCAAAAATCTCGTGAAATTGACATATCTAATTCATGTTCATGTATAGCATAGTCAATGTAGTTTAGTGTGGTGACTGAAAGCTGGTGTGCCATATAAGCGTATTGAAGATCTTGAAGAAATATTTGGATAGATCTTATATCAAAGGCAATGTGATGAAAATTGAAAATAATAATGTCATCAGGCAATAAAATATTTTCATCGTATGTTAAATGACTGCGTTTGATACAATGGCAGCGGAAAACACGTCCCTGCTCAACATCGAATAGAGAAGATTCTACTAATTCTCGATGGATAATATTTTCTAATGACAGATTAGAGTTATATAAGGATGTCACGTCAAAAGTAACGTCAAAGGTTGGAAGAATTTCTTGTTGTAGGCTGAAATTTTCCTGGTTGTCGAAGAGCAGTCGAGTATGTAATATGTTATGTTTGTTCACTAGACGATTGAGTGCATTATGTAGTCGACTTAACGAAAGTTTAGAATGCTGAGTTATATTGTAGATGAACGGTAGATGATAGACAGCTAGATGATTTTTATTGGTAAACCGAAGACGTTCATGGAGATAAATTCGAATTTGTGCAAAAGATGCGAAACCTAAATAATAAATTAAATAAAAAGAAAATACAAAATATTTAGATTATTTGAGAAACCTTTCGAGACACCGAACGATTTCCAGTGATCATGGCAAGTGATGGCATTTGTAGTATGTTGTGTCAGAAGACGAGCATGCTCTTGGATGGTTGGGTAGCGGAATAGCAGTCCGATACTTAATGTTCGTTGATCGAATGGAAACTTCATTTGATATAAAGAATAAAGTTTTATAATCAATAGCGAATTGCCACCGACGGCAAATAAACTTGTTCGAGTTGATGGGATTGAATCAATTCGTAGTATGTTACACCAGATAGAATGTATTTGTTGTTCCATCGAAGTTTTTGGTTGTTCTATATGATGATTAATTTCTATCGTGCCAAAAGAAATATTGTTTAATGGTAACCGAGCACGATCGATTTTACCATTTTCAGTAACTGGAAACTGTGGAAGAAGTAAGAACATAGTTGGTATCATAAAAGGTGGTAGTTGTTGTTGACATTTTTCACGAAGTAGTGCTACGTTTACATCCGTTTCTGATGCTTGAACAAAAGCTATCAAGTACTCTTGTTCATGGTAAGTATGTTTGATTACTACACATTTTGAAACGTGCGGCGATGCATTAACAATTGTTTGTTCAATTTCATATAATTCAATGCGTTGTCCATACAATTTAACCATGAAATCTTGACGACCAACATAGTGAAGTAGACCTTTATTATCGAGCTTCACTAAATCACCTGTTTTATAATATAGACGTCCAACTTCAAGTTTAGTAATTACATGCTGTGTAAGATCATCTCGGTTGAAATAACCAGGAAAAACAGTTGGTCCAGATACATATAATTCACCCATTTGTTGACCATTTGGAAGAATTGCTTGTCCGAAATTATCCAAAATACAGCAAGTAAGATTAGATGATAGGTGACCAATACAAGTCGGCTGAATAATATTACATTTCTGATCGATTTTATAAATAGAAACATCAGTACATTCTGCTGGACCGTACAAATTGAAAATATCAGCACATATCTGTTTACGAAACGTGGCCAAGCATCGAACATTCATTGGCTCACCAGATGAACATAGAGAACGAAGAGTAATAAGACGATCAAAAGTTTTTGTCAGCTCAAGATATTCACAAATTACACTTAAATGTGAAGGAACACTGTGCATATAACTGACCTGTTCTCTAGAAATGACACGAGTCAAATAATCAATTTGCATATTGCCTTCGGGATGAAGTAGAATAGATGTTCCACCCAATATTAAACATCCCACCAGTTCAGGAACATGAGCATCAAATGAACAAGGACATATCTGAAGACACGTATTATTACGTGGTAATGATCCAATATGAGCATAAGAAGCAACAGTAAGAGCAAAATTTCGATGAGTTAATTGTACCTGAAATGAAAGATATATTATATCAGTCGATAGAATCTACAATCTTTAGTTGTAAACTTACGCCTTTTGGTTCACCTGTACTACCGGATGTAAAAATAATATAAGCAACTTGATCAACGGAAACATCAATGTTCGATAATCGATCGATATCAATCGAATTACTAGCAAAATTATGATTCGATAAATTTATCCTATTGCTGAGTTGATCAAATTTATGATCTGTTGGTTCATGTGTGAGTATGCATCGAGCATTCGTTTTTTGAACAAGATTTACAAGACGATATTCAGGATGATTGGGTGTTAATGGACAATATATTGCACCACACATGAGTATAGCAAAAATAGCGATTGGCATTTCAAGACTTCGCTCAACACAAACACAAATAATGTCATTTTTCTGGGCGCATTTTGTATCGATGAGATGTAGAGCGAGATTTTGTGTAGCGTAAATTAGTTCTGCATAAGTGAGACTTTGTTCATCTAATACGAGAGAAATTTGTTGTGGATGATCATAAATTTGTTTGATGAAATCGCAATGAATAGGATTAACATCTGATATATGATCATTGATATTATTTAACTGCTCTAACAGCTTGTTTTCTTCCGGTAGCAACAATGAAATTTGGTAAATAGTAGGTAAAGAAAGAAGCTGATCAAGTGCAAGTTCAAATCGACGAACTAACGAATTAATTGTCGATTCATAAAAAACATCGGTCGAACCATTGAATATACAAACGATTTTGTTTGTTCGAGGATGGTATTGCATAGAACAGACCAAATCAAATGTGGCGATATGTGTATCCTTTTGCGAAATAGGATTCAAAATGGCTTTATCAAGTTGAACGGTGTCGAGCCAATAGTCAAAAATAAATAATGTTTGGACAGGTGATGCATGCCAATCAGTAACAATATCATGATACGGTAAATGAGAATGAGGTAAAATTTCCAGACATAACTTTTTAACGCATTCCACTAAACAAATGAAATTTCCCTTTGGATCTACGATTAATCGTTGTGGAAGTACATTAACAAAAAAGCCGATCATGTCTTGAATTTCGGATCGATAACGATTAGCTGTATATGAAGCAATACAGATGTCTTGCTCACCCCCTGATAATTTGAATAAGAAAGCATAGTATGCTGCGAGACCAAATTGAAATAGAGTACAATTATATGTTGTAATAAATTCATTTATTTTGTTAATCAAATTTTTCGATAAATCTATACTTGCACTAAAGCTATGACCTGAACGTGTATGACCATTGGTTGGTAATCGATCATAGACAGATTCAAAAAGATTATTCGAAAATCCTTGTAGATGTTTACTCCAAAAAGACTTGGCTTCTTCCATATTCATTTGTCGTTCATGAATCGAATAGTCAATATAATTGAGAGAACACGATTCTAGTTTCTCTACATTTGTTGAGTACGCCCGCTGAAGATCACGGCGAAAAATATGAGTCGAGAAGCCATCGATAGCAATATGGTGAAAATTGAAAATGATTATGTCACCTGGTACAAGATAATCATGGTCGTTATCTACACGATTTTTTCGAATGATATGACAACGAACAACTTTTCCCGCACTTAAATCAAAAAATGAAGTATTGATTTCTTCATCGATCATAATTTTATCTAAATCATCGATCTGATTAATAGTTGAAAAATTGAACGAACATAAATTGAATTTGAAGTTATCAAGCACCTCTTGACGAAGTACACCGATATCTTCATCGAATATGAGACGAGTACGAAGGGGTTCATGCTTGAAGATGACAGCCCAAAGTGCACGACGTAATCGATCTAATGAAACTAAGCCGCTACCAATTTCAAAACAAATTGGTACATTAAACATTGCTAAATTGCCGACAAATCGAAGACGCTCTTCGACAAAGATTCGAGTTTGCGCAAAAGAAGCTATGCCTAAATTAATTCAACCAGATCAATTTAGAATTGTATTATACTGATTTTTTCATACCTTCTGTCAAATGAAGAGCTATCCAATCTCTAGTTATTTTTTTCTTACTGTCTATCAAATGTTGAATATGATCGACAATAGTTGGATTTTGAAAAAAATCTAGTACATTGAGTTCTTTGTCCGGAGCCAATTGAAGCGTGTAGTAATTAAAAATTTGCATTAGCGAAAGAGATGAACCACCCAAAGCAAAATAATTATCATGACGAGGAACAGCATCAAGCTTTAATATGGAACACCATATGCGATGAACTTTTTCTTCTAACTCGCATATAGAATCCGGATTGATTTGAACACATGGGATCTGTTTATTTGTAATTGGTAACGGCAGTTGTTTTCGATCTATTTTTCCATTTGTGTTTAATGGAAATTTGTCTATGATAATAAAATATGATGGAACCATATATCGGCGAAGACGTGCTTGACAATAAGCTCTAAGTGATTCAATATCAAGATCCGACTTTTGTGAGACTATATAGGCGATCAATAAATCTTCGTCTTGTGCCAATTTTGTGACAAGACAATTCGAAATGTCACTTGGTGACCAAGCCATGATTGCACCCTCGACTTCGACCGTCTCTACCCTTTGACCATTTATTTTAATTTGAAAATCAACACGTCCCGCATGTACAAGTTCACCTCGTGCATTATATCGTGCTAAATCACCTGTTTTAAAATATTCTTCATTATCAATAGTTACTCGTGTTTTGGTATTCAACTTGGTATTTTTATAGTAACATTGAAGTAAACCAAAACCTATTATTATGTATAATCATATTTTTATTAATCTTAAACAATCAAAATGTTACCTGCGAGATGTATTTGACCGATTTCATTCAAGTTCGATGATGAAATAATGTGTCCATCGATTTCATCCACAAGCAAGCATCGATATCCGAATAAGGGACGGCCGATAGGTAATATATTTAAATTGGCAAGTTCATCAATGTCATAATCCAGATAACAACCAATGGCGGTATTGACTTCTGTCAGTCCATAGATCATGAACAATTTTGCTTGTGATGCAAATGATTTCAGCTTGGCTAAATGTTTGGGTTTGGATGCCTCGCCGCCGCTTAATATGATGCGCAATGTTTCAAGTGTCCCATAGTGCTCATGATTGTTCAACTCTAAATAGTCAATCATTGCTTTGATCATCGATGGTGCAACGAATATAAAAGTGATTTCTTTATTTTTGATGTTCATACAGAAACGACTCATATTAAGATTATCACCAGGTCGCAAAAGAATGAGAGTACCCGGCTTATCAACGATTAATGGAAGGAGTATTTCAAACAAATGAATAATCCATGAACAGGCTGCTACTTGAAGAACTTTATTACTACATCTTGCATCCCAATTAATCATAGCTTGCATAGTTGCTTGAAGGCTTTTATGCGTATGTAGAATTATTTTTGGACGACCAGTTGTGCCTGAGGTACCTATAATATAACTTGAACTTTCATCGTCGATAAATATCTCTGTAAATAGGGCAAAATCAAAGAAAATTAATTCATGTATGAAAGTTAAATTACCTTTTTCAGTAAAACTATTTGCCGTAAAATCCATAGAAAGAAGTTTTTCAATATCAATTATTTTGATTTCTCCATTACTAATGCTTAAAAAATTATCGCGTGTACTTCTGTGTACCAAAGCAATATGACCTTGAACTTCATCCAATAAAGAACGAATACGCATAGGAGGATCACCTGTATTTAGTGGACAATAAACACCACCAGCACACATAATACCTAAAATCCCACATACCATTTCCAAACTACGATCCATATATTGATACACAATTTGACCTCTGTCGATGGCGACATTTTGCGCTATATGATGTACATTGGTCAATAGTTCACCATAGGTCCATATTTGTTCATCCATCTCAATTGCCACTTGATTCGGATACTTACATGCCGTTTCAACAAACATCGCAAGTACATTCTTTGGTACTACTGCCATGATTTAATTATTAGCTTTAATATCTAAAAAATATATACAGTTGTGAAATGGAATTATTCAATTAGTAGCAATAGTGTGAAATTTGAAAGTTGAATTCAAATTTCAAGTTATACATGTATGATGGATAGAATGGAACACATGCAATTTTATAGCATATTTTTACTTCCTTTAATTTCGATCAGCAAATCGATAAGAAAAATATATGCTTCAATCGGAAATTGAACCCAAGAAAGAATTACTGAATGGATTTTTAGCCATCGAAATTTTAAAAGTCGACATGGTGTATAATTAGCGTCTCAAAATTGATTGATTATGCCCTTATTTTGTAGGATTGGACCAGTTATGTTTATGGACAAAAATCAGCTTCAACAGACGTTCTTTCTTAGGGATATAAGAGTCACAAATTTAGCGGAAAAATAGTAAAAATTAAATGAGTAAAAATCAATTCTGGTTATATATTCTTGTTTCTAGAGATCGATATAATTTTCTCAAATGTACGTAAATTATTACTTTGTGTTCTACTAATAAAAGTTAGTTTTGAGCAGTATAAGAACTAAATACAAAAGTAATAGTGCCCAAACCGCGGCTCCAAACATTTTTTAAAGCTTTATTTCTAGACTTAGTGATAGAGTGAGTTTTGTAAAGTAGACTTAACTCTACCAAACCAGGTATTTTGAATTTCAGCCACCTGATTGATAAACAAATTTGCATCAATTTTTTTCTAGATCATAATCTAACATTAACTTAAGCCTTTGCATGCTAAAACTATTGTTAACAGAGTTTGTGTCGAGAGATGATCAAACACAAACAATAAAACCAATTATTTAATATAAAAAGAACACGTATTCTTATGTCAACTGATGTAGAAAAATTTATAATTTAAGTAACTCTTTCATGACTACATAAATAAATATAGTACGATTTTTCGAGTTTTGCAGTCTTTGAATATGTCATGAATTGAAATGAAAAAGATATAGAAATGCGATTTTCTCGATAACCTATGAGAGACTTCTATACATACTCTATACAAATAAAAAGTCTGGTGAGGTTCGCGACTATCAACTTCGTTCTAAAACGAAGAAAAATTTATAATAACCTTTTTCATCAAGTTAGAAATCATTTCTTGTGATATCACAAAGATTGATTTTATGACCAGCTTCAAATTAGTTTTTGATCCACACCCGTATCCGCTAGGAGAATCTCCAAAACCTGCCTTCACGATCGCCATGAGGAAGTACGAATGCTAGTCGAAACCGACTTGAATATTTCCAAGAAATTTTGAGAAAATTTTATATAACACACTGCCTATATGAAACGTAAAGTGTCAAAAAACTTTTATCTATTGATCAAGAGCTGAATGAAAGGGCTAACTGTCTATACAATTAAAATCAATGGGAACCGGAACGATGAGCACGGGAACGATAAGCACGAGAATGATGACCACAAGGAGCAATGAGCATGAGAAAGTTCAGCACCAGAGAGTTAAGCATGATTAAAAAACTATAAGTCTAATTTCCGTTAAAAGATCAGCTAGTATGTTCGTGAATAAGATCAAATATTAGTTTTAATGGGAAAAGTATAATTGGTTTACTTTAATGATAATTAGTAATTTAATTTTCCGCGAATAAAATAATCTATCGAATTTAAAAGAAAAACAAACAGAACAATTTTTCGTATCAGTCATTATTATTTCTTCAATGTGGCAACAATATCAACTTTTGGTACAACAAAAAGAAAACCACCCCTCGATAATGAGGATATTCTACGACATAGTCATTTTACTGGGTTTTCTCTTTCTTTTCTTAGGTTCTTTCCAAGCATGCGTCAATATTCTTGATCGAATGATATCATTCGAATACATTACGTCTTTCTTTGCTAGTTTATATTATCTTCAAGGGGGAAAAGGTGGATTCTTGGGATTCCGAATCAGTTACAATCCAATGATAATCCCAAGAATACGATGGGAATCCCAAGAGTGCCAAAAAAATCCCAGGAGTACAATGAAAGTGCTCAAAATGTAGGATGCAAAATTTAATTAAATACAGCAGAAAATAAGTCTTTTTTTAGTAGAGAATGAGTATAGTATCTTGATTTTGGTGTTCGGGTACGAATTTTGTTGAGTAAATGCAATGGATCACATGAAGAAAAGGCACATCTTGGATTTTCAGGATTCCTACTGTACTCCATGAATTCCCTGGAATTCCACTATACTTCTTGGATTATCATGGTACTCCCAAGATTCTCAGCGGATTCTAATGGATTCGGAATCCCAAAAAGCCGCCCTTTTCTGACTTGTTTGAGAATTTCAGGAATACCATGGGGATCCAGGGAATCCTGGGAGTACGAAGTCCGCCTTTTCCCCTTTGAGAATATTTCATTGCCATGTGCGAAAGACAGGGACGCATAAGATCAGAAATAGGTCCATTTTAAAATTTTGTCGTAGTACCCCCCCCCCCTGTATATGCTAAATTAGTAGATAAAATTTATGAAAAATCTCGGATTATTAAACGCTGTAGACTAAAGAACTCAAATTTTGTGGAACACGAACTAAAAGGAGTGTTGAAGTGTTTGTAAGCAGAAATTCGAACCCTCCTAAAAAAAACGCGATACACACTATTGATTAAGAAGATCCTAATCAAGGGGTTTTCAGTTAATGAGTTATTGTAAAACACGAATTAGAATGAGTGTTCAAGTGTTTATGGATATATATTTGCATCCAACTCCTCTTTTCCGGGAGCATGAAAGAGAGGGAAGAGTATTATGAGCCTTGGTCAAGATCAAAGATCATTGAATAGTTGTCTTCAACACTATAGAGGAGAAAGCGAAAGTTAAAATGCTGGCAATCTTGACAACAGTGAGTTGTTATTTATCTCGTGTGGGTACATAGTAATCGGAGGTAAAAGTCAGTAGATACTTTTGTCTTAACAACAGATCTGACAGCCTATTAACCAATTAGTCCTTAATTAGTATTACAGACTATGACAGACATCAAAGAATGGATCATCGCAGACTGTGACGAACATCTTCACCCAGCCATCATAGATTGAGAGGCTCGAGAATAATAGTGGTATGATTTTGCTAAGTATATAGAAAGGGAATATTAACCACATAAAATAGTAACTCGTATCAATTTGTCAGATAAGTCTTATTATCGATATCAACTGTTATATCGTGTTTCGCATTTTAATCCCATATGAATTGCGTTTACAGCTTTTTCTCTAGTGTATCCATAGTATATTTCATTGGTCATAAGTTTCATAAAGTGGAATCAAACTTTTGTAGTTTTTGTCACAAAAATTGAAAAGGAACAAATAATCCAGTGAATCTTTAAAAATTTTTGTCAAGATGCACTCTCAGTATGAAAATGTTAATCTGTGTATCTACTACTAATTTGAAAATATCTTCATCGTTAGGGGGAAACAGTGAATTCTTTGACTATAGAATCACAGAATCAGCTCTTTACCCTTGACTCTTACATATAAAAGATTACCAAGATAGTACAATATTACTATTAGTGCATGGAGATGAAATTTTACATAAAATTAATTTGATACATTGTATAAAAAGAAGAAATCGACTCGAAGCTACTGTAGAAATGAATTCATATCGAGAAAATCGCTGCAGTATCGGTGATTAATCGCGATTAATCGAAAGAATTAGGCGATAATCAGAAATAATAGACAAAATCGGCGATTTTTTCTTCAACTTCGAATAGAAATAAATAGGATTGATTAGGCGATTAATCGTGATTAATCACCG
>JGI26540J51217_10003035_pt1 | contig 10287 bp, 8 predicted proteins | sample ThiBio_1000_plan_2_FD_51217 | JGI IMG/M metagenome (IMG submission 51217)
CTACTACTACTACTACAATGATGGTTACAAATCGAGAAAAACAATTTGTCATTCAATTGGAAACAAACCGGATAATCGTATACGAATAGACGATTGAATTAGTCGATGAGAAAAAAAATAATAAAAATCCGGATAGAACGATTATAGTAAAAATGTGTCCTAATGGTTTACTGGTGCATAAATAAGACAATACCTGAAGAGAAAAAAAAATGTTGAATTGTTCTTACTAATGAATATTTTATGCGTTAGACCTTCATGCACATATACGATTAACATGACATTGAAACAGTTAAATTCAAAAGTCACATGCAGCTGTACTGTGTTAGATGTCTCACATATAGGCGATGCCTTATTGTTTGAAAAGAGAACAGATTATACGACGTGCTAATGATAATCTAAATCGATTTTCAATTGTCTTACAAGTGTTGTTTTGTTTTGCTTTTGCTTTTGCTTTTTTCTGTTGTTGATGATATGATCAACGAACTGATACTCTTGCAACTGCGCGATTCCACTTGAACGCATGTCAATCAACTTGAGACAGACAGACAGAAAGAAAGAATAGATCGATTAGACGCCTCAAACTGTTTTTCGAGTAACTACGATAAAATCAAGCTGTCTGATGCGCTCATTACGAATAAGTTAATTCCCATGTGGTGACACACTCGCACATACACACACACACAGACAGATGATTGTGATGCAAAGAAAAAAAATTAAAAGACACATAATGCAACGTTAACAAGCAATTAAGCTGAATGAAAAACATACACGCATCTTTTAAAATAATTTCAAGTTGTGTGTATATAACATGTCTGTGACCAGACAATACAATCGAACACTTACACGTCAAATAACTAGTGACAACGCATTTTTTCTTCACACATTCCATGCATCTATTTACGTACGAAGATATATTAACAAAAAATCGAAATAAAAGCAAGAGAGAGAGAAGGGTCAACATCGTGTTTTTTTTTGTGTCTCTTCAATCATTAATTTGATTCGGAAACACTCACATCCGATTAGAGGCAAATGAAACAAGCATAAAAATCAACTGACCAACACACGAGAAAAAGACAAAGATTATTTTATCAAACGAACAGCGGCGACAACTGATACAGATTCTCTCTCTCTCTCTGTTCACAGTATAATTCTATTAGTTATTCTAATTCACTCTTGTCTTATTAGATGCACGCATGTATGTCGGTTTTGTACATGAGCAATTTGATTTATTCATTAGATTGTCTATAACTAAAACATGCCTACGTGCAATAGTGATCAGAAATGATGTCTACAGCAAATAAAAAAAGGCTCGTTTTTTTTTATATAAGTAATCATTACAAATTAGTTCGACGCGTTCTGTTCTAGAGAAAATCAACTGAGTATGGAAAATATTCATATCGATGTTTCGCTTTTATATTATAAACAATAATTACATGCATAAACAATGTACATTGCTTTTATTATTATCATCATCATCACCATCAGCATGACGTTAGGCTAATTCGAACACATCTGATATAGAAAGAAATACGGGTGCTACTGTCTCGTTTATATCAAAACTAACAACGAGACTAATCATAGTTTGTTCCCTTCATCGGCAATCTGATTACGTCATTTTCTTTCTCTTTTTACATTGAGAAAACCAAGAAAAGAAACGATAACATTGAATATTATTTGAATCCATGTAAGATGTCAATCAGATCTTCTCCAACTCTATTTATTACATAAGTATTTCTCAATCTACAAGTTCATATCGTCGTTTGACATTAATCTTTAATAAAACGTGATGAATTCGAAGTGAACAATCTATCGTGCATAAAATCTTGTCAAGGATGGAAAATAGATAGAACCGAAGAGAAAAAGAAATTGAACTTACTAATGGATTAGAATTGGCAATGGCTATCATTAAGATAAAACAATAATAGGATGTATGCACCATCAGTAACGGTCACAGCTAGATGTGACGCAAGATCCGAAACGCCATAGGCGGACAGTCAAAGAAAAAAGGGAAGTAGTTATCTCATATAGTCATCGAACGAATCGACAATGGATTGAGATCAAGAAGAAAAGAAAAGGAATCGAACTAAACTATGAACTATATGCATCATCGACAACGAAAAAAAATCTAGTATGATCTTATCATAAAAAATATGTTCTCATAACGATACAATATTATAAATATTTGTTCTATTCGCTCGACCGCCTTTGCTGTCCGAAAGATGGTTCACATACATTAGATCAATGATCAGACGACGACGACGATAATGATGATTATATTCATATTACATTAAGAATTTGTTCAACAAAATGACAAAATGTCATAATTCTCTTACTTTTTTTCAACTAGAACTATATTTAATGAAAATTTGAATGGTTTGTTTAAACAAGCGTACATGTAAATGTATACGCCTGATGATTTTCAAATATTGCACAATAAGTACACAAACATCCACACACAGTTCATCAAACTAAGTGACTTTAACAGACAACTTACTTGTTAGTATATATGAATACGTTTGATGATATAATTGAACATGAACAAGAAGAAATCAATGAGCATCAATTCGATTTGTTCTTCAACAACGAAGAGACGCATCGAATGACCTAAATCATTTCTTTTTTCTTTTGACAGCTATTCCATTGTTTAAAAAAAAAAGAAGAACGATAATGGGCGTTGACAGAGACACAGAAAAAAAATCGTTTAACATTCTTCTAATCTAGTTTTGATACGAAATCAAGGGAAAGACAGCGGTACTATGTTGTCTGTCGGTCAATTGATCGATTGAACAAACAAGATGTAAAATTTAGATTATCTTTACAATAACTGACTACTAAATAATGTAAGCACTTGGCTAATCTATTCACACTCATATAGTGCTAATGATGATAATAATGACAAAAGAATACGACCAAGACGAAAGCATAATAATTAGGTCAAATGCTTGTCGCCGCAGGAGACTTCAGTCTCACTCACTCTCTCTCTGAAGATATGTATCTATGTCCATCTGTGACCGTATTTCTTTCCATTCATCATCGTTCTGATGAAGATGCTACTAACTAACTAACAATTTCGTCGAAGGACAAGTAAAGCACAACATCAAACCGGAATTTCTACTGTCATTNAAAGACAAAGAAACAGTCCTGTCGACATATACCACTGACCGAGCAAACAGAAAAAAAAAAAAGAAGAAATTGTTATGATTAAGAACGCTAGTCACTACTCACGTCCAAGGTCTACTAAACATGACAGTTTGTCTTTAAATGATGATTTTCAGACGTTTATCACGAAATATTTCTTTGAATACATTGCAAATCTATCGATCATGTATGCAATACAAACTACTTGATAACGAGGTCATTCGTATTAACGATCAATTGATGACTACATGAGTTTGTTAAATATCTTGAGGAAAAAAAAGCTTTTGACTGTTCGTTTATTTACCTTCTAATATTCAGCAATTGTGAACATGAGTATATACAATCGAACCGATAGTGTATCCCATTTTGAAAGCTAAATGATCTAGAAGGTTGATCGTCCGTATATTAGGACAGAAGAAGAAGAAGAAGAAAAAGAGAAATCGGTATGACTATGAATGACCAGCAATTATATCATTGCATGATTCACATTAAAGTGTTGAACGCCGTTTTTATATCACGCAAAATGTTGGGAAAAAAGAAGATGACGAACGCGTTAGAGGATCAAAGAATTGGTCATTTTAAGAATACATAACTAATTTTTGTTTGAATGCATTCGGTGACCAGATGGTTCTTTATGGTTATTCAGTGAAATTAAAAGAATATGAGAGAACAATGTTAAGAAAAGTTATTATTTGTTTTTGATTGAACCATTCATCATCTCTGTATATATACATACATACATCTCAATGTACGCATGCATTGTTCTGTGTTTGTACAATCTACGATAGACGACGATTAAACGATCTATTTTCTATTAGCTATTGTTATTGATATCTGTTTTCAATTTAATTCTAACTATCTCACCCACTTGAAAAATAAACGATAAGTCATAATGAAAAGAAAAGGGAAAAGAAGAAAAAAAACGTTCTATTCTTTATCATAATGAACGTGCTTTTTTTCCTTTTCTATACGCTGTTCACTTGATCTAACTAATGAGTTTCTACAAGATGATGATGAACTGTTCGTTGAACCGTGATCATAAAATGGCCTTGTGCCGCTATCTTGGGTCATCCTTCGTTTTTTCTTCTTCTTCTCTTGCTCTATGTTACAAAAGGCAATTAGTCCGATATCTAAGGCCATGACGATTGTGTTTTCCGGTTAAAAGAACTTCAAGTGTTTCCTCAGGTCTAATTATGTCCATGCACAAACGCTTATACGATTGATTTTCTTCAATGATAATTAGCTGATTTCGATCTATATGTATATGTAGATTTATTTTATTTGAAATAAAGAAAACGAACAGAGAAACAAGAGATTATTTCTGAGATGTCACAATGAGAATAGCAAGTAATAAAATGAAATCATATAAATGTAAANGGACGAAATGAAATGAGTATATTTATATCTAGTTGAAATAATTTCTCATGAACGGAACAAAAAAACGAAAGAAAGAAAGAAGCAGTAGCGCAACGGACGGGTTAAAATTTAGTTTTGTTTTCCAATAAAACAATAGATGAGAATAATAAAACGAAACAAGAAAAGCAACATGGAATGTAAATGAAAAGAAAGCATTCGATTGTCATAGATTCGATAAATGTTGTCATCATCGTGGCTCATGCACAATGGAAAGAGAAAAAACAGAGACTAGAAATTAAAAAGCACAGAGAACAAAAAAACACATATATACAGATGTTTTTGTTTTTTNTATAGATGAGATGTTTTAGAAGATGAGTTTTGTTTTGTTTTTCATTTCGGAGACCGGCCTGAATCCATATTGAATCAAATGAGAAAAAAAAAAGAGAAACAACAGAAGTAGCAGTAGTAGAAGAATATGCACCGGCGTTGACTCAAAAGAAGTATCGATCGTTTGGTTATTTATAAACGTTCATCTTCGGCTTCTTTTTGTTTGATTCGTCCGGATTTGATATCATCAATTGCAGCCCATAAATCAAAAATAAATTCATCCGTAAAATTAAACGCACCTATTTCTGATTCATCAATTGCCATGGCAAAATCACTTGGATTCTTTTTATTATCTGATAAATCCCAAATTTGTTGTGCTAAAATCGAATCGAAAGTCATTCGAAGATCATCGATATTGACCAACTTACCAAGATCGGAATCATTAATACCCATAAATGATTCGAGAAGACCATTGATATGTTCAATTCCTTTGACGACAGTATCGTCAACATCTTCGACACTCGCACGACCATCAGCTTTGAATCGAAGAGTTTTCGTGCCGTTTTTCACATCGCCAGCTTTACGACCACGTTTAGCTGGTTCGATATCTGAAAATTTTGCAATTANATCANGAGAAACAAAAAACTACAATTATCAACATACGAAATCCGAAAGCATTTGGCTCGACAAGACGCATTGTAAACGTCGTGCCAACAGGCAAATCTTTTAGCATTTTAGCAACTTCGAAATGACGTGAACCAATTAAAGATTTATCGTTGATTTTTTCGATATGATCACCGATTTTAACCAGAGTTTTAAGTCGATCGATGACACTATCTTCTTTAATTCGTTTGATAAACGCATAGCCTTTTGTTTTCGAAGAAAAAAAACAAGGAACAATATTTCATTTTCTCGGNGGAATTTTAGTCAAACACTAACCAGCTCCATTATCAGTGATAGTCAAACCAAGAGCCGATTCAGTTTTAATAATTTCGATTTCTTTCGGTTGTCCTTTGACATGAGCAAAAATGAAATCATTTAAACCGATTTGTCCGCCAAGTAATTGACTCATATCGATTTTATGTGTGTTTAATGTACAAAAAAGAATCTAAATCAATGAAAATCATCAGTTGTTTGCTCATTTTTTTTCTTCTGTCAAATGAAATTTACCGTTTCAACTGGAATTTCGAAACATTCGGCAATTTTTTTATACAATTCTCTGACATTACTAAAGCCTGATATGAGTCCCGTTGGACTACCATGTGCTAATTGACAATGAAAAACGAGTTTCGGTGGTTCAGTTCGTGTATCACCATTCGATGAGTTTGCAGCCGAACGACGGCTACTCGACGATGAGAACGATGTTTGTCTGTTCGATGCAGCTGCTGCTGCTGCTGCTGCTGACGGTGATGTTAAATCCGATGCTGANGGAATGATGTTACTTGCAAGATCATCTTTCTTTGCGTTTGATTTTCGTTTCGGTGGAAAAAGCGGCATTGTGGAATGATGAATAATCGATTAATAATGGTAATGAAATTTTATACACATACAAAACGTCTAAAATCGATATAATTTATTAGTTTCTTTTTTTCTTGACATGTTTTAATGTAAAAAAACTACTTCAGACCACTTCTGTTCGACCTTAAGTCAACACAATGCTTGTCGACACTCGATTCTGCAATATAGATGTAGTATAGGTAAATAAATAAGATTTGTTCACAAACATTGATTTCATTGGTTCAATATTTCATACAATCATACGAGGACTACTCAATTGAAGTGCTCACCTTGACAACGAATCCCATCATGAGTGTTGTATAAATCAACGCAAGACAGAGAAAAAGTCATTCTTTATTTATTACTTTTGTGTTCCTATAGATTTTTTTACTTTTCGGAAGCCTTTTTTCTGTTATTTTTATTAGCATTATTGTTCTTTTAGACGGCGGCAAAGAAAAAAAAATAATAATAATAAAAACGTAGACATTTTCAAAAAAACATCATGTTATATATTGCATCCACTCAATAGACTACTCTTCATTTTATTATTATTATTATTATTATTATTCTTATTATGGTAAAAGAAAAATAGGATCTATATCGTATTTATTTATTTGTTTTATTTTTATTTACAGCCAACAAAATCAAAATCAGCGAAAACTACACGAGCTACAAGTGGATCGCCGAAACGTAAAGCTCGTGCGAAAAGTGCCGATGTTCGTCCTGAAGTTGATGTTTTGTCGCCAGCGGCTGTCATCAATGCCTATTATATCTGTCATAATGTAACTGAATGTTTAGAAGCACGAGGTTTTCCATGGCCAGGTGCGAAAAAAACCAAAAAGAAAAAGAAGAAGAAGAAATAATAATACTCAATGTGAATCATTCGTTTTCCTTTTTTTTTCTTGAACAAAAACCGTACATTTATATTTACTCTCTATGTTGTGAATATGTTTATCTTAATCATCTTCTATCATTTAATCTTTATTATTAACATGTGCCTTCTGAAAAAATCGAAAACCTTTTGTCTTTTCTCGTTCATTTTTCTTGTTCTGAACATTTATCTATCTCCGAAGTAAAAAAAAAACATAATAAAAAAAAGACATAGTTTTACATTATGGAGTAAAAATTCGTTACATATAAAATGAAACTATTATTCCGAATGAGGTTTATTTTCCGTAGTCAGTGATGGTGGTACAAGAAGGTATGTGTAGATTGCATAGTAATGAATAATAGCCCCGAAAAAGACAAAGCAATGCCAAATGGCATGTGCAAATGGAATGATACCATCGCATTTAAAGAAAATGACTCCTATTAAGAAAATAGCACCGCCTAGAGCTAATTCAAATATACCGGTATGTTCAGGCTAAAATCAAAAAATGAATAAACAACAGATGTCNAAAAGAAAACATCGAACAGACCATATCGATAATAACAATAGCAGGAAAAACGCCGTGAATTACGTAGAAACAAGTTTCAAGTAATTTGTATCTTTCATGGTAAAGACTTTGATAGGTTATACCGAGACATGCCATGACCCAAACAAGAGCAACGGTTAATTCCGATGCAATCGTTTGCGTTCGACGAATCATAAGCCTGAAGTAAAATTCAATTTAAACACGAAAATTTCTGATCATTTACCAAGGTGTATAACTAGCACTAATAAATATATAGATGATTGCTCGATCGACTCGATGTAAAAGATGTTTAATCGTTGAATCTCTATTGATAGATTGAGATAGGAATGATGAAATTGAGGTTCATACTTGTATGTCGGATGAAAACATGAACAATGAAAGAATGTTGAAAACGAAAAGAGAAAAATCAGAGCATATCCGTAGATAATCGTGCTCCAATATTGATCTGGTGTTGTCGCATGAGAAATTAAACGATAAGCTCCAATCATCGATGGAATGATCAAAACACCATGTGTTATACAATTAGCTGCATGCTCTAAATCGATGTTTCAATGGATCATGACGAATAAACGAAGAAAATATCTACCATGATTTGTCGGTACATAAGCACGATCTGTGGCTCGCGCATTCATAAATCGACGCCAACATTTATGAGTGTTTTGTTCGAGTGAGTCGGTCGAGGTAGAATTCAATTCATCGTTTTGAATTCGATTGATTGTGCGACGTTTTTGTACATACATATTATTTCGAATATGTATATTGGTAAACGGTTCGTTTGTCTTATCAATGATTATTATTCAAATGCTGATTATTCCGTCAAATGGGTCGTTTTGTTAGTAGAGATGTCGCACTTATTCAGAATAGATTCACGAAATTTATTCATTCAGATACAAAAATTATACATAAAAGAAAGACAAATTAACTTTGGAATAATCAACCGGCTAAAGAAAAAAAAGAAAAGATCTTGTATTTTGAGAATGTAGAACGTTCTATCCTACTTACAAGCTGTACAATTTGGTGGTATTTGTATCATAAATTTTTGTATTCGATTGTTTCGTTGATCGTTGACATACAAATTTCCGCTTGCATCGAATTTTAAGTCTCGCGGGAAATATAAACGATTAGCTTGAGTTCCCCAATTATTCGTACAAGCAACGATACATTCACCACCAGCTGTATAATTCATTGTCCAACGAACTACTCGATGATTATTCGAATCGACAATGTAGAGAAATCTGTCGAATAGAAACGATTCAATTAGGTCAATCGAATTTTTTGAGGTTTTAGTTTTACCCGTTGTTATCTAGAATAACTGATCGTGGCCCATCAAGTCGAAGTAAACCTGAACCCGACGAACCAGAGACACCGGCAACGGTTTGCCCAGTTGTTGCTCCAGCAGACCACATTTGTATTCGATGATTATCTGAATCTGCTACGAATAGAGTTTGATTTGGACCCATAAAACTTCCGTAAGGTGTAGACAGTTGATTCATTGCCGAACCTTGTCCATTATTTCCAGCTAAAATCACGCCAATTCCACTATTCGGCGCATATTTAACTACTCGATTATAAGAAGAATCTGTTACATAGATATTATTATTGACATCGATGTATAAATCACGTGTATCACCTAATAGATTTGTTGAACTATTAATACTTTCGGTCGTAGCACTTATGGAACCGAATGGAAAACGTTGTATTCGATAATTAAAGCCGTCACCAACAAGAATAGCACCACTTTGATCGACAGCAACACCTTTTGGACTGTTTAATTGAGTACTACTAGAGCCGGCTGTTCCATTGCCAGCAACAATGATTCCACTTGATGCACCATCATAATATTTCATTATACGATTATTATCTCGATCAGCAATGTACAATGTGTAATTATTATCGACAAAGATGCTTACAGGACCGTCAAGTTGATTCAATGCACTGCCAAACGCTCCACCAGGTCTGCCTGCAACTGTAATTCCAGTTTGATTCCATGTTGCACATTTAGGAATTTGTAGAGCATATATACCAGTTGCAGCATCTATGTACATTAAAATTCAATTAGATCTAAGATTCAATAAAAACATAATTGATATTTTACAAGTAGTTGTTTCTGTTGTAGTCGTTGATGTTGTTGTGTTAAAATCTATAGTTGTTGATGTTATTGTTGTATTAACATTTGCAGTTGTTGAGGGTGTTGTTGCATTAACATCTGTAGTTGTGTTCATTATGTTCAATGTTGTCGTTTCCGAATGAGATTTTGTACGTGTCGAAAGGATAACTGCAGCTGTAGCAGCAGCCGCACATAAAAGAGCAAGTAATGCCAAAAGTAGAACAAGTAATTTCGAACATTGAAAAAAATTCATACTAAAGAACAATACTTTCATTGAATTTTCCAAAAGAAAACAAAACATACATTTTATCTCGTTTTCGTTTGAGATGTGTATGCGAATCTTTATGAGATTGGTCACGTAAATTCTATATAAAAATCGAAGATTGTCGTGATTAAAATAACAAATTAGACTTACATCATATTGCTTTCCGAAAACGAGTTTATCAG
>JGI26540J51217_10003048_pt1 | contig 10255 bp, 9 predicted proteins | sample ThiBio_1000_plan_2_FD_51217 | JGI IMG/M metagenome (IMG submission 51217)
CGGAAGACGACGAAGACGATGAAGACCCGGATGCCGCTCCGGACTTCGCCCTCCCCCCCCACGACACCCGCCACTGATGACCGACCGCAACGACACCCTTTTCGAACGCGCCCGCGCCGTGATCCCCGGCGGCGTCAACTCGCCCGTGCGCGCCTTCAAGGCCGTGGGCGGCACGCCCCGCTTCATCCAGCGCGCGCAAGGCGCCTATTTCTGGGACGCCAACGACAAGCGCTACATCGACTACATCGGCTCGTGGGGCCCGATGATCCTGGGCCACGGCCNCCCCGCCGTGGTCGAGGCGGTGCAGAAGGCCGTGCTCGAAGGCTTCTCGTACGGCGCGCCGACCGAGCGCGAGATCGAACTGGCCGAGGCCATCCTCGCGCTGGTGCCGTCGATGGAAATGGTGCGGCTGGTCAGCTCCGGTACCGAGGCAGCCATGAGCGCGTTGCGCCTGGCACGCGGCGCCACCGGCCGCAAGAGCATCGTCAAGTTCGAGGGCTGCTACCACGGCCATGCCGACGCGCTGCTCGTGAAGGCCGGCTCCGGCCTTGCCACCTTCGGCAACCCGACCTCGGCCGGCGTGCCGCCCGAGGTGGTGCAGCACACCATCGTGCTCGAGTACAACAACCTGCAGCAGCTGGAAGAAGCCTTCGCGCTGCACGGCAAGGACATCGCCTGCCTGATGATCGAGGCCATCGCCGGCAACATGAACTTCGTGCGTGCCACGCCCGAGTTCGCCAGGCGCTGCCGCGAACTCTGCACGCAGCACGGCGCGCTGCTGGTGTTCGACGAAGTGATGACCGGCTTTCGCGTGGGCCTGCACGGCGCGCAAGGCGTACTGGGCATCAAGCCCGACCTCACGGTGCTGGGCAAGGTCATCGGCGGCGGCATGCCGCTGGCGGCCTTCGGCGGTCCGCGCGCGATCATGGAGCAGCTCGCGCCGCTGGGCCCGGTCTACCAGGCCGGCACGCTGTCGGGCAATCCGGTGGCCACGGCCTGCGGCCTGGCCACGCTGAAGGAAATCGCCAAGCCCGGCTTCTACGAAGCGCTCGGCAAGAAAACGCGCTCGCTGGTCGACGGCCTGAAGGCCGCCGCGGCCACCGAGGGCCAGCCCTTCAACGCCGACAGCGAAGGCGGCATGTTCGGCTTCTTCCTGATGAAGGACTTGCCGCAAAACTATGCCACCGTGATGACAACCGACAACGCAAAATTCAATGCGTTGTTTCACGGTTTGCTCGATCGCGGCGTGTATATTGCCCCCGCGCTTTACGAGGCTGGCTTCGTGAGCGCAGCCCACAGCGACGACGACATCGCCGCGACCATCGAAGCCGCAAAACAAATCTTCAGGACCCCTTAGCCCATGATCTCCCTGCGCATGTTGCCGGTGTTGAGCGCTGCACTCCTCGCTTCTCTTCTTCCCGGCCTCGCACTTGCGCAGTCCTCCGAGCCTTCTTCTTCATCGTCGTCGTTCGACCTGAAGAAGATCTGGATCAACCCCGGCTTCTATTCGGCGCACTTCGACGGCGGCAAGGGGCTGGAGAACGTCAACCAGGGCCTGGGCTTCGAGTACCCGCTGAACGACACGTACCGCGTCACGGCCGGCACCTTCCGCAACAGCGACCGCCGGCAGTCGAACTACCTCGGGCTGTATGTACTGCCCGTCGAGTTCTACGGCGTGAAGTTCGGCGCGGTGGTGGGCGGCTTCGACGGCTACCCCAACTACCGCAACGGCAACTGGTTCCCGGCCATCCTTCCGGTGGCGGCCATCGAAGGCAAGAACTGGGGCCTGAACATCGCCTACGTGCCGACGATCAAGAACCGGCTGTATGGCGCGGTCACCTTCCAGCTGAAATACCGCTTCGGCAACCACGAGTAGCCGACGTCGACACCAAAGAAAAAGGCCGGCAGCGTTGCCGGCCTTTTTCTTGGGAATGGCGTGCCGCCCCTTGACGGAGCGGCAGCGCTTTCAGTGCCTGAAGTGACGCACGCCCGACAGCACCATCACCACGCCGCGTTCGTCGGCAGCGTCGATCACTTCCTGATCGCGCATCGAGCCGCCCGGCTGGATGACGCAGCTCGCGCCCGCGTCCACCACCACATCGAGGCCGTCGCGGAACGGGAAGAAGGCGTCGCTGGCCACTGCCGTGTCCTTCAGCGACAGGCCGGCATGCTCGGCCTTGATGCTGGCGATGCGCGCGGAGTCGAGGCGGCTCATCTGGCCCGCGCCCACGCCCATGGTCATGCCGTTGGCGCAGAAGACGATCGCGTTGCTCTTGACGTACTTCGCGACTTTCCATGCGAACAGCAGGTCCTGCAGTTGCTGCGGCGTGGGCTGCTTCTTGCTGACGACCTTGAGGTCGGCAATCGCGAGCTCGTGGTTGTCGGCGGTCTGGATCAGCAGGCCCGAGCCGACGCGCTTGACGTCCATGGCGTTGCGGCCGTTGTCCCAGTCGGTGGTTCCCCCCTTGGGCAGCGCGATCTCGAGCACGCGCACGTTGAGCTTGGCCTTGGTGGCCTGGAACACTTCGAGCGCCTCGGGCGTGTAGCCCGGCGCCATCAGCACTTCGACGAACTGCTTGGCGATCTCTTGCGCGGTGGCGCCGTCGACCGGGCGGTTGAAGGCGATGATGCCGCCGAAGGCCGAGGTCGGGTCGGTCTTGAAGGCCTTGCCGTAGGCTTCGGCCGCGTCCTTGCCGATGGCCACGCCGCAGGGGTTGGCGTGCTTGACGATCACGCAGGCCGGCACATCGAAGCTCTTGACGCATTCCCACGCCGCATCGGCGTCGGCGATGTTGTTGTAGCTCAGCTCCTTGCCTTGCAGCTGCTTGGCCGACACCAGCGAACCGGGCGCCGGGTACAGGTCGCGGTAGAACGCGGCCTGCTGGTGCGGGTTCTCGCCGTAGCGCAGGTCTTGCACTTTCACGAAGCGGCCGTTGCTCTGCGCCGGGAACAGCGAACGCTTGGGCGCGGGCTGGCCGATGCTGGCGTCGAAGTCGATGGCCGAGAGGTAGTCGCTGATGGCGCCGTCGTAGTCGGCGATGCGGTTGAACGCGGCCACCGAGAACGCGAACTTGGTCTTGTCGCTGAGCTTGCCTTCGGCCTTCAGTTCGGCCAGCGCCACGGCGTATTGCGAGGCGTCGGTCAGCACGCCGACGTCCTTCCAGTTCTTGGCCGCGCTGCGCACCATGGCCGGGCCGCCGATGTCGATGTTCTCGATCGCGTCTTCCAGCGTGCAGCCGGGCTTGGCCACGGTGGCTTCGAACGGATAGAGGTTGACGATCAGCAGGTCGATGGTGTCGATGCCGTGTTCCTTGATGGCGGCAACGTGCGCGGGCAGGTCGCGGCGCGCCAGCAGGCCGCCGTGGATCTTCGGGTGCAGCGTCTTCACGCGGCCGTCGAGCATTTCAGGAAAGCCGGTGTGGTCGGCGACTTCGGTCACCGGCAGGCCGGCGTCGGCCAGCAGCTTGGCGGTGCCGCCGGTGGACAGCAGCTTGATGCCGAGCGCATGCAGCGCCTGGGCGAATTCAAGGATGCCGGTCTTGTCGGATACGGAGATGAGTGCAGTCTGGGCCATGGGATATGCCGTGGAGTTATTTCAAAAGTTTGTGCTCGACCAGCTTCTTGCGAAGGGTGTTGCGATTCAGGCCCAACCATTGCGCGGCCTTGGATTGATTGCCCTCGGCGCGCGTCATCACGACGTCGAGCAGGGGTTTCTCGACCACCCGCACGAGCATTTCGTACATGCCGTCGGGTTCGGTGCCGCGCAGATCGCGAAAGTAGCTGTCCAGACTGGTGCGCACGCAGTCCTCGATGTGTTTCTTGCTCATTGCTTCTTCTCTTTTTTCAATCGACGGCGCAAGCCGCCTCCTCTTCACCAGACAGTTCGTTGTCTGCCTCGTGCTGCACGGGCATGCGTTCCATGCGGTCCGCCAGCCCGTCGAAATAGTCGCCGACCGCGCGCAGCTGCTCGCCGCAGTCCTCGATGGTGTTCATGCGCGCGCGAAACGCCTCGCCCTCCGGCAATGTGCGCACGTACCAGCCGATGTGCTTGCGCGCCGTGCGCACACCGCTGTAGTCGCCGTACAGCGCATAGTGCTCCACGAGATGGTCGAGCAGCAAGCGGCGCACTTCCGCCACCAGCGGCGGCGCGCGGTGCGTGCCGGTTTCCAGGAAATGCGCGATCTCGCGAAAGATCCAGGGCCGGCCCTGCGCGGCGCGGCCGATCATCACCGCGTCGGCGCCGGTGGCCGCGAGCACGTCGCGCGCCTTCTCGGGCGAGCGGATGTCGCCGTTGGCCACCACCGGCACGCGCACCGCGGCCTTCACGGCGGCGATGGTGTCGTACTCGGCATGGCCCTTGTAGCCCTGCTCGCGCGTGCGGCCGTGCACCGTGAGCATCTGCACGCCGGCGGACTCGAAGTCGCGCGCCAGCTTCACCGCGTTGCGGTGGTCATGGCTCCAGCCGGTGCGCATCTTCAGCGTGACCGGCACGTTGAAGGGCCGCGCGGCATCGACCACCGCCTGCACGATCTCGAGCGCCAGCGGCTCGTCGCGCATCAGCGCCGAGCCCGCCCACTTGTTGCAGACCTTCTTGGCCGGGCAACCCATGTTGATGTCGATGATCTGCGCGCCGCGCTCGATGTTGTAGACCGTGGCCTCGGCCATCATGTCGGCGTCGGTGCCGGCGATCTGCACCGCGATGGGGCCCGGCTCGCCGTCGTGGTTGGCGCGGCGCGAGGTCTTGAGCGTGCCCCACAGCTCCTTGCGCGAGGTCACCATCTCGCTGACCGCGTAGCCCGCGCCCAGCGCACGGCACAGCATGCGGAAGGGCCGGTCCGTCACGCCGGCCATGGGCGCGACGAACAGGCGGTTTTCCAGCGTGTGGGTGCCGATCTGCAGGGTCATTTGGGAAGAAGCGGTGCGCGTTCGGCTGCTGAAAAATGAGGCACGATTGTAGCCACGTGGCATTTCAGCGACTGAAACGATTTGCGCCTGGGTACCGGTGTAAACACGGGTGCGCGCCGGGGCCTTCTCCCACGCGCCGGCGACGTGAGCGCTGCCTATACTGCGCGACCTTATGCAAGCCTGGCTCGACTCCCTCATGGCGCTGCTGGCGCTGCCGCAGTACGGTCTCTCGACCCTGTTCGTCGCGGCGTTCATCTCGGCAACCCTTCTGCCGGTGGGCTCCGAGCCCGTGCTCTTCGGCCTGCTCAAGCTCAACCCGGAATTGTTCTGGCCGGCCATCGCGGTGGCCACCGTGGGCAACACGCTGGGCGGCGCGGTCGACTGGTGGATGGGCTACGCCGCGCACAAAGTGGCCGACAAATACTCGCACTCGAAACATCATGTGCGGGTTCTGGGCTGGCTCGAGCGGCTCGGACCCAAGGCCTGCCTGCTGAGCTGGCTGCCGGTGGTGGGCGACCCGCTGTGCGCGGTGGCGGGCTGGCTCAAGCTGCCGTTCTGGCAGTGCGTGGCCTACATGGCGATCGGCAAGTTCCTGCGCTACGTCACCATGACGGTGGCGCTGCTGCAGGTCTTCTGAGCGGCTTTCGCTCGCCGGGGATCAGCTCAGCAGCCCGTAGGGGCCGCCGCGCTCGAGCGCGCGCTTGTACGCCGGGCGCGAATGGATGCGCTCCAGATAGGCCATGAGCTTCGGCCGCTTCGCGTCGAGTCCGCCGCGCGCCTGCGCCGCCTCGACAGGGAAGCTCATCTGGATGTCGGCGCCGGTGAACGCGTCGCCCGCGAACCACTCGCTCTTGCCGAGCTCGGCCTCCATGAAATTCAGGTGGCTCACGATGTTCGGATTGATGAACGCCGACTTCGTCTTGCTCGCGATGGCCTTGGCGATCGGCTTCGCGAAGAACGGCATCTTGGTGGTCTCGATGCGGTCGAACACCAGCTTGAGCAGCAGCGGCGACATCGCCGAGCCTTCGGCGAAATGCAGCCAGTAGCGATAGCGCACCGCATCAGGCGTGCCCGGCGCGGGCGCGAGGCGGCCGTTGCCGAAGCGCTCGATGAGCGTCTCCACGATCGCCCCCGACTCCGCGAGCGTGAGCCCGTCATCCGTCGTCACCACCGGCGACTTGCCCAGCGGATGCACGGCCCGCAGCGAAGCGGGCGCCAACATGGTCTGCGGATCGCGCTGGTAGTGGACGATCTCGTAGGGCAGCTCGAGTTCTTCGAGCAGCCAGAGCACGCGCTGCGAGCGCGAGTTGTTGAGGTGGTGGACGGTGAGCATGAGGCGGGCCTTGGAAGAGACAGGGCGCGCGGAGTCTATCCAACGCCCCTCGAAAACGCACGGATCCATGTGAGAAACACCGAGGAACCGGCTCCGCCAGGCCTCAGGTGTTGCCCCCGGCAGGGGGAAGGCGAAGCGACACGAAGTGCGCGCAGCCTGGGGGCGAGCCCTATTACGAGCTGAACAAGAAATTCATCACGTCGCCATCCTTGACGACGTATTCCTTGCCTTCCGAGCGCATCTTCCCCGCGTCCTTCGCGCCCTGCTCGCCCTTGAAGGCGATGTAGTCCTCGAAGGCGATGGTCTGGGCGCGGATGTAGCCCTTCTCGAAGTCGCCGTGGATCACGCCGGCCGCCTGGGGGCCGGTGTCGCCGATGTGGATGGTCCAGGCGCGCACTTCCTTCACGCCGGCGGTGAAGTAGGTCTGCAGGCCCAGCAGCTTGAAGGCGGCGCGGATCAGGCGGTTCAGGCCCGGTTCTTCCTGGCCGATTTCGGCGAGGAACATCTTCTTGTCTTCGTCGTCCATCTCGGCCAGGTCGGCTTCGATCTTGGCGCAGATGGCGACCACGGGCGCGCCCTGCTTGGCGGCGTATTCGCGCAGGCGGTCGAGGTACGGGTTGTTCTCGAAGCCGTCTTCCGACACGTTGCCCACGAACATCGCGGGCTTGGCGGTGATCAGCGTGAAGCTCTTGACCAGCGGCTGCTCTTCCTTGGTGAACTCGAGCGCGCGCACGGGCGTGTTCTCGTTCAGCGCGGCCTGGCAGCGCTCGAGCAGGCCGACCAGCTTCTGCGCGTCCTTGTCGCCGGAGCGGGCAACCTTGGTGTGGCGGTGCAGCGCCTTCTCGACCGTGGCCAGGTCGGCCAGGCAGAGTTCGGTCTGGATCACTTCGATGTCGGAGATGGGGTCGACCTTGCCGGCGACGTGGATCACGTTCTCGTCGTCGAAGCAGCGCACCACGTTGACGGTGGCGTCGGTCTCGCGGATGTGCGCCAGGAACTTGTTGCCCAGGCCTTCGCCGGTGCTGGCACCGGCCACCAGGCCGGCGATGTCGACAAACTCGACGATGGCGGGCACCACGCGCTCGGGCTTGACGATCTCGGCGAGTTGGTCGAGCCGCGGATCGGGCACTTCCACCACGCCCACGTTGGGCTCGATGGTGCAGAAGGGATAGTTTTCCGCCGCGATGCCGGCCTTGGTCAACGCATTGAAAAGGGTGGATTTACCGACGTTGGGCAGGCCGACGATGCCGCATTGCAAACTCATGGGGGGTCCTCTTGGGTAACCGCGAATTTTAGGCGACCATGGTGGCACGCCCCTGCGACAGGTCTTCGGACCCGCATTCCGCTGCCCTGAACATCAGGGTTAGCACCGACCGGCAAACGTTTGCGCAAACGTTTCCCTTCGGTAATATCGGAGCCCCCGGCAAAGACCGGCGTCCCGCTCTGATCAACCACCTCAGGAGACATTCACCATGAAGTTCACCCGCCGTACCCTGCAAAGCGCTGCCGCCCTGACGCTCCTGGGCGCCATCGTCGCGACGCCCGCCTTCGCCCAGGACAAGCCGAAGGTCGCGCTGGTCATGAAGTCGCTGGCCAACGAGTTCTTCCGCACCATGGAAGACGGCGCCAAGGCGCATCAGAAGGCCAATGCCGCCCAGTACACGCTGGTGGCCAACGGCATCAAGGACGAGACCGACACCGCCGCCCAGATCAAGATGGTCGAGCAGATGGTGGCGCAGAAGATCAACGCGCTGGTCATCGCGCCGGCCGATTCGAAGGCGCTGGTGCCGGTCATCAAGACGGCCATCGACAAGGGCATCCTGGTGGTCAACATCGACAACCAGCTCGACGCCGCCGCCCTCAAGGAAAAGGGCATCCAGGTGCCCTTCGTGGGCCCCGACAACCGCGCCGGCGCCAAGCTGGTGGGCGACGCGCTGGCCAAGGAACTGAAGTCGGGCGACAAGGTCGGCATCATCGAAGGCGTGTCGACCACCTTCAATGCGCAGCAGCGCACGCTGGGCTATCAAGACGCCATGAAGGCGGCCGGCGTGACAGTGGTCGGCGTGCAGTCGGGCCAGTGGGAAATCGACAAGGGCAATACCGTGGCCGCCGGCATGCTGCGCGAGCACCCCGACCTGAAGGCCCTGCTCGCCGGCAACGACAGCATGGCGCTGGGCGCCGTGGCCGCGGTCAAGGCCGCTGGCAAGACCGGCAAGGTGCTGGTCGTGGGCTACGACAACATCGGCGCCATCAAGCCCATGCTGGCCGACGGCCGCGTGCTGGCCACGGCCGACCAGTTCGCCGCCAAGCAGGCGGTGTTCGGCATCGAGACCGCGCTGAAGGCCATCGCCGACAAGAAGAAGCAGTCGGAAATGCCCGCTGAAGTGAAGACCGACGTGGTGCTGGTCACCAAGTCGTCCAAGTAAAAAACAATCTCCCGACAGAAGAAAAGAGCCTCCGTTGACCGCACCCGCCGCAATGAACGACAACCGCGCCCAGCCCGTGCTCTCGCTGAGCACGATGGGCAAGGACTATGCGGCGCCGGTGCTGGACGACGTCTCGCTCGTGCTCAATGCCGGCGAGGTGCTGGCCCTCACGGGCGAGAACGGCGCCGGCAAGAGCACGCTGTCGAAGATCGTCTGCGGCCTGGTGCAGCCCACGCGCGGCCAGATGCTGCTGGACGGCCAGCCCTTCGCGCCCGGCTCGCGCCGCGACGCCGAACGGCTGGGCGTGCGCATGGTGATGCAGGAGCTGGGCCTCGTCACCACGCTCTCGGTGGCCGAGAACCTGCTGCTCGACCGCCTGCCCAGCAAGACCGGCTGGATCCGCCGCGGCAAGCTGAACGAGCTGGCCGCGCGCCAGCTCGCCAAGATCGGCATGCAGAACATCGACCCTGCCACGCCCGTCGCGCGGCTGGGCATCGGCCAGCAGCAGATGGTGGAGATCGCGCGCAACCTGCAGGACGACACGCGCGTGCTGGTGCTCGACGAGCCCACTGCCATGCTCACCCCGCGCGAAACCTCGCACCTGTTCGAGCAGATCGAGTTGCTGAAGGCGCGCGGCGTGGCCATCGTCTACGTGTCGCACCGCCTCGAAGAGCTTCAGCGCATCGCCGACCGCGTGGCGGTGCTGCGCGACGGGCGGCTGGTCGACGTGCGCGCCATGGCCGGCGTGCGCGAATCCGAGCTGGTGCAGCGCATGGTCGGGCGCGCGGTGCATGAACACGAAGGCCGCGAGCGCCGCACCGCCGGCCCGGTGCTGCTGAGCGCGCGCGGCATCGGCCGGGCGCAGGTCGTGCGCGACGTCGACATCGACCTGCGCGCGGGCGAAGTCATGGGCCTGGCCGGCCTGGTCGGCTCGGGCCGGACCGAGCTGGTGCGGCTGCTGTTCGGCGCCGACCGCGCCGATCGCGGCGAGATCACCCTTTATGAGAACGACCAGCCCGTGCAGCAGGCACGCAAGGGCTGGCGCTCGCCGATGCAGGCCATCCGCGCCGGCATCGGCCTCGTCACCGAAGACCGCAAGTCGCAGGGCCTGCTGCTGACGCAATCGATCCGCGTCAACGCCACGCTGAGCGACCTGGGCGCCATTTCCCGCGCCGGCTGGCTGCAGCGCGCCAAGGAGCGCGGCATTGCGCAGAAGCTGGTGGAGCTGCTGCGCATCCGCTCGCGCAGCATCGAGCAGCCCGTTGCCACGCTCAGCGGCGGCAATCAGCAGAAGGTGGTGTTCGCGCGCTGGCTGCACCGCGAATGCAAGGTGCTGCTGCTGGACGAACCCACGCGCGGCGTGGATGTGGGCGCGCGCGCCGACCTGTACGCCGAGCTCGACCGCATGACCGACGCCGGCAAGGCGCTGCTGATGGTGTCGAGCGACCTGCGCGAACTGATGGCCATGTGCGATCGCATCGGCGTGATGAGCGCCGGCCGCCTCGTCGCGGTTTTCGAGCGTGGCGAATGGACCGAACAATCGCTGCTGGCCGCGGCCTTCAGCGACGCGACCGGACGCGCCGCCGCCCCC
>JGI26540J51217_10003053_pt1 | contig 10248 bp, 10 predicted proteins | sample ThiBio_1000_plan_2_FD_51217 | JGI IMG/M metagenome (IMG submission 51217)
TTTCATTATCAACAGCAAGTCTTAACGGACAATTAGATATGAACTTTAATTTGATTAGTATTGAAGCTAGTGCAAGATTTCGAATGGGAACATTTGGTAGTAGTTTTGGTTTCAAATTTCAATTCCGATTGAAACTTCAATGTTATGGTGTTTTGGAAGATGCCACTGGTGGTACTGGTGGTATTTATATACCTGCTGGAAGTGTTATCAACTTTTTTCCCGGTGGAAGTTTCTTCAGTATCGTAGCTACTAGTCTTATAATATATGATCCATTGAGTGGTACAATATTATCAAGATTCACTTTAAGTGCATCATTTTCTGGTCCATTTTATATCTCAGTTTCATTATCAGGTTTCGTTAGTACCAGTACAACATGTAAGAAATCACGAGTATTTTATTTCTCCCTGTTATCTCATTATTTCTTCTAGTACCCGGAGAGATTGGATCTGATGCAACAGCCGCACCGGTAACTACAGTTGCTGCTCCTGAAACTCAGGCACCAACGACCGCAACCACTGCTGTTCCCGAAACCGAAGCAACAACAACAACTGTTGCTCCTGAAACAGAAGCTACAACAACAACTGCTGCTCCCGAAACAGAAGCAACGACAACAACTGTTGCTCCGGAAACAGAAGCTACAACAACAACTGCCGCTCCTGAAACAGAAGCAACGACAATCACGGTCACACCAACCACAGTATTTACGGTTATTAAATCTGGTGATTTCAACGATATATCTGTATGGGCAAATGGTCAAATACCATCTGGTAAATGTTCAATCGTCATTCCAACTGGATTTACTCTCACATTTACTGGTGAAATTTTTAACATCGAAGTCACAACTTTAACTATTGGAGGATCATTTGTCATTTCATCAACAGTTGGTTTTACATTCCAGTTTGCTATCAATATCATTGTTCAAGATGGTGGTACGTTTGAAGATCAAACAACTACTCATATATTATACTTCTTTGCTGGTTCATTGTGTACTTTCTATACCAAAGCTTCATTTGTTGGCAGTGCCACAGTTATCTATCAATTTACTGCTTTACCAGTCATTGATAATTTGGGTACTAGATTCACATTAGGTGCAAGCTTTACAGGTGCATTTACATTTGGCATCTTATTTAGTGGTGAAATTCAATACTTCAACAGTGTAACATTCATTGTTGGAATATCTGGCAGTTTCAGTGTCGATACAACATGGTTAGGTGATATTGCACCTACAGCTGATATTTGTGATTTAGTCGGTGGATGTGGATTATATATTCCATCGGGTTGTGTGTTATCAACACCAAGCTTGAGTGGTGAATTAAATATTAACTTTATTGTTATTACTATTGCAACGGGTGGTACATTTGAATTAGGTACAATTGATTGGGAATTTGGTTTTCGATTTAAATTTGCATTTATTTTTAACATCTATGGTACATTAAGCTTTCTTCCATCGATTGGTGGCAGTATCTATTTACCATTTGGATGTACATTCAATTTCTTTGTTGGTGCCAAATTCTTCAGTCTTGTTGACATTACCATTCGTATCTATGATGTATTGATTGGCGGTGAAGGTACATTATTGATCATCATCAGTGCATCATTTACTGGACCATATTCTGTTACCATTACACTTGATGGTCAAGTGATCATAAATTCAGAATGTAAGCTCAGAGAATTTTTTTACCAAATTTGAAAAAAACAATTATATTTGTCTTTAGCTACGACAACATTCGAACCGACAAGTACTCCGGGACTATCAACCGGTGAGGAAAACACTGTCGCCACTAGTGAAACATCCGGTTCGACGACCAGTGGACATACTACAATAGGAGAACAAACTGGAGGTGAAATAACAGTAACTACTGCCGGAACACCAGAAAGCACAACAACAATAGGATTAACAAAAGAAATCACCACTCCCGAACCACACACAGGAGGTGAAATAACGGTAACCAGTAGTGGAACATCACAAGGTACAACAACTCTAGGACAGACCAGTGGAATCACGGCTAGCAATACTGTAATATCAAGTGGTACAACAACTGCAGAATCCCAGACTGGCGGTGAAATAGCAGAAAGTACAACAACTTTAGGACAACCAAGCGAAACAGTCACTTCAGAACAATCGACTGGTTGGGAATTTACTACGACCAGAACTGAAACATCACCATCCGAATCGACAACTGAACAGTCAACAGGAGGAGAAATAACAGTTACCAGTAACGGACCGTCAGAAACTACAACCACACCCGGTATAACAGACGAAATCACTATAACTGGGGAGTCAACTAGTCAAAGTACAACTACTCTCGGTCGAACAGGTGAAATTATCATTACAGGTGAATCAACAAATCCGACTGTAACAACTGCTGGAACTACAGGTGAATCAGGAGCTACGACACAAACATCTGGTGGAACTTACATCGTAGTGAAAAGTGGTCTATTCACGAGCTTAGAAACTTGGGATCGTAGTCAAATTCCAGCCGGTAACTGTTCCATCATTATTCCAGCTGGTTTTACACTCACCTTCAGTGGTGAAATTCTGGATGTCGAAATATATACATTGACTATTCGTGGCAATTTCGTCATTTCATCAACAGTCGGCTTCACATTTCAATATACAATCAATATCATTATTGAAGACGGTGGTACATTCGAAGATCAAACAACTACTCACGTATTATACTTCTTTCTTGGCTCATTATGTACTTTTTATTCAAAAGCATCATTTGTTGGTAGTGGCACCGTCATCTTTGCATTTACAGCATTACCTGCTACTGCTAATTTGGGTGCATCATTCACGCTTGGTGGAAGTTTCACAGGTGCATACACTTTCGGTATCCTATTGAATGGTGAAATGCAATATTTTGAGAGTGTAACATACATTCTTCGACTATCCGGTAGTTTTACCGATGATGTCACATGGCTAGGTGGTATTGCACCCACCAAGGATCTTTGTGATTTAGTCGGTGGATGTGGTTTATATATTCCAACAGGTTACACATTACTCACAGCTAGTTTGAATGGTCGACTTGATATCAATTTTGTCTTTATCACTGTTGCAACGGGTGGAACATTTGAATTGGGTGCACTTGATTGGACTGGTGGTTTTCGATTTATGTACGAGTTAACGTTTAATATTTATGGTATATTAAACTTTTTATCGACAAGTGGCGGCAGCATTTATTTACCATTTGGTTGCGCATTCAATTTGTTTGCTAGCGCTAAGTTCGAGAGTACCGTTGATATCTCTCTTATGACATTTAATTTAGCGCTCGGAGATGTTGAAGGTATTCTCATCCTAACCCTCAGTACATCTTTTGTTGGTCCATATTACATATCGATATCAACAGAAGGAACCGTCGAATTTCCCTCAGAACGTAAGTAGCGGATACAACTACTTCTTTTCAAAATACAATACTGAAATATGGATTTCATTTTAGCGGCCACGCAATCACCAACCACAACAGCTCAAGGAACCGTGAGTTCCACTGAAACACAGAGTACAGCTGATGCCTCTGTTACAACAACCTCAAATAGTGTGCCAACAAACGGACCTATATCATCAACCAGTGGACAATCAGAAACAACTGCCTCAAGTGGATCGGGAACAGGAGCAGCGGAAACGACTGCTTCAAGTGTATCTGGAACAGGAGCACCAGAGACAACAGCGTCCAATGCATCAGGAACAGGAGCAGCGGAAACAACTGCCTCCAGTGGATCGGGAACAGGAGCACCAGAGACAACAGCGTCAGCAGAAGCATCAGACACAACACAAAGCAGTGGTGGCACTTATACGGTGGTTAAAACTGGTCTTTTCAGCAGTGTAGATACTTGGGATCGCGGTCAACTACCAACAGGCATTTGTTCTATCATTATTCCCGTTGGATTTACACTCACATTCTCTGGCGCCATCCTCGATATTCAGATCGAAACATTGACTATTCAGGGTTCATTTTCTATTTCATCAACAACCGATTTCACATTTCAATATGCTATCAATATTATCATCGAAAATGGTGGTGTTTTCCAAGATTTAACAACCAATCATCGACTCTTCTTCTTTGCTGGATCTCTATGCATATTTTACTCACAAGCCTCATTTGTTGGTAGTGGCACTGTCATCTTCGCATTTACTGCGTTACCCGCGAGTGATAACTTAGGTGCATCATTTGTCTTAGGAGACAGTTTCACGGGCGCATTCACATTCGGTATCTTATTGAGTGGCGAACTTCAACATTTCGATACTGTCACATTTATTGTTGGAATATCTGGCAGTTTCACTGATGATGAAACATGGTTAGGTGGATTCGCTCCTACCAAGGATCTTTGTGATTTACAAGGTGGATGTGGTTTATATATTCCATCAGGTTGTTCATTACTCACAGCTAGTTTAAGTGGTCAACTAGATATCAACTTTGATTCGGTTACAGTAGCCAGCGGAGGAACATTTGAATTAGGTGCACTTGATTGGACTGGTGGTTTTCGATTTATGTTTGAGTGTATATTTAATGTCTATGGAACATTAGATTTTCTACCCACAAGTGGTGGTAACATTTACTTACCATTCGGTTGTGGATTTAATTTTTATACCGATGCTTCGTTTGAAAGCTCTGTTACAATCAACCTCATGACGTTCGATGCATCACTTGGAGCCGTTGAAGGCACACTCATGACCTCTCTTTCATCCGATTTCAGTGGTCCATATTACGCGGCTGTATCAACAGATGGTACCGTTGAAACTGATACAAATCGTAAGTCACACTCGCGTCTCATCTCATAAATAAATGGAATATGATGTTTCTCTCGTTTAGCCATAACATCTAACCCAGAGACAACAACAGCAGCTCAAGCAACGGGTGGGACCTATGTCGTAGCCAAAACTGGTCTTTTCAGCAGCACAGATACATGGGATCGTGGTGAAGTTCCATCAGGCATTTGTTCGATCATTATTCCCGCCGGATTCACACTCACATTTCTTGGTGACATTCTCGATATTCAAGTAGAAACATTGACTATTCAGGGCTCATTTTCTATTTCATCAATGACCGATTTCACGTTTCAATATGCTATCAATATTATCATCGAAAATGGTGGTGTTTTCCAACATTTAACAGCCAACAGTCGACTCTTCTTCTTTGCTGGATCTCTATGCACATTTTACTCACAAGCCTCATTTGTTGGTAGTGGCACTGTCATCTTCGCATTTACTGCGTTACCCGCGAGTAGTAACTTAGGTGCATCATTCACATTAGGAGACAGCTTCACAGGTGCATTCACATTCGGTATCTTATTGAGTGGTGAACTTCAATACTTTGATAGTGTCACATTTATTGTCGGATTATCGGGTAGTTTCACCGATGGTGGAACATGGTTAGGTGGATTAGCTCCCACCGCGGATCTTTGTGATTTAGTAGGTGGATGTGGCTTATATATTCCATCAGGTTGTTCATTACTCACGGCTAGCTTAAACGGTCAACTAGATATCAACTTTAATGAGATTACAGTCGCCAGTGGAGGAACATTTGAATTGGGTTCGCTTGGTCTTGCTGGTGGTTTCCGATTTATGTCTGAGTTTATTTTCAATGTCTATGGAACATTAAGTTTTCTACCCACAAGTGGTGGCAGTATTTACTTGCCATTTGGATGTGGACTTAATTTCTTCGGTGATGCTTCGTTTCAGAGTTCAACCGACATTACTATAAATACGTTCGACGTAACGCTTGGCGCCGTAGAGGGTACCGTAATGACATCACTCTCAACAGATTTTAGTGGTCCCTACTACGCTGCTGTATCTGTTGATGGCACTGTGGAAACTGCTACAAGTCGTAAGTCATATCATCATGATTCATTTAAAACATAAACAAAATAAAATTCTATCATATTTTAGCAATCACCGCCGCTCCTGATACGACCACACAAACTACTGGAAACTCGGTAACAAACACAGCAGCTATTGGTGGCATTTATACTGTGGTTAAAACGGGTCTGTTCAGCAGCATAGATACATGGGATCGTGGTCAAATACCAGCAGGCATTTGTTCTATCATTATTCCTGTCGGGTTTACACTCACCTTTGCTGGTGACATTCTCGATATTCAGGTGGAAACATTAACCATTCAAGGCTCATTTGTAATATCAACATCAGCTGATTTTACATTTCAATATGCTATCAATATTATCATTGAAAATAATGGTATTTTTCAAGATTTAACAGCCAATCATCGACTCATCTTCTTTGCTGGATCTCTATGCACGTTTTATCCACAAGCATCATTTGTTGGCAGTGGTACAGTCATTGTCCAATTCACCGCATTACCTGCTAGTGCCAATTTGGGTGCATCATTCACACTTGGTGACAGCTTCACGGGTGGATACACCTTCGGTATCTTACTTAGTGGTGAAATTCAACATTTTGATAGTGTAACATTCATTGTTGGAATATCTGGTAGCTTTAGTCTAGGTGCAACATGGTTAGGTGGTTTAGCACCGTCAGTCGATTTTTGTAATTTAGTCGGTGGATGTGGTTTATATATTCCATCTGGTTGTTCATTACTCACGGCTAGCTTAAATGGTCAACTAAATATCAACTTTGCTTGGATTACCATAGCCAGTGGAGGAACATTTTCATTAGGTGCACTTGATTGGACGGGTGGATTCCGTTTTATGTTTGGATTTATTTTCAATATTTATGGTACATTGAACTTTTTATCGGCAACGGGGGGTAGTATTTATTTACCATTCGGGTGTGGATTTAATTTTTATGCTGATGCTTCATTTTTAAGCTCTGTTTCAATCAATCTCATGACTTACGATGTATCCCTTGGAGCCGTTGAAGGCAAGCTCGTCACCTCTCTTTTATCAGATTTCAGTGATTCATACTTTGTTACTATATCAACAAATGGTAGCATTGAAACTAGCGAAAGTCGTAAGTCCCACTCGCGTTTCATCTCATAAGTAAATCGAATATGATGTTTCTTTCATTTAGCTATAACATCTAACCCAGAGACAACAACAGCAGCTCAAGCAACGGGTGGCACGTATGTCGTAGCCAAAACTGGTCTTTTCAGCAGCACAGAGACATGGGACCGTGGTGAAGTTCCATCAGGCATTTGTTCGATCATTATTCCCGCCGGATTTACACTCACATTTATTGGCGATATCCTTGATATTCAAGTAGAAATATTGACTATTGAAGGTTCATTTACTATTTCATCATCAGCTGACTTCACATTTCAATTTGCTATCAATATTATTATTAAAAATAATGGTATTTTTCAAGATCTAACAACCAATCATCGACTCTTCTTCTTCGCTGGTTCATTATGTACATTCTATCCACAGGCAGCATTTGTTGGTAGTGGCACAGTCATTTACCAATTTACAGCACTACCTGCTAATGCTAATTTGGGTGCATCATTCACACTTGGTGACAGCTTCACGGGTGGATACACCTTCGGTATCTTACTTAGTGGTGAAATTCAACATTTTAATAGTATTGCATTCATTGCTCGAATATCTGGCAGTTTTACCGATGATGCAACATGGTTAGGTGGATTAGCTCCAACAGTAGATTTTTGTAATTCAGTAGGTGGATGTGGTTTATATATTCCATCTGGTTGTTCATTACTCACGGCTAGCTTAAATGGTCAACTAAATATCAACTTTGCTTGGATTACCATAGCCAGTGGAGGAATATTTTCGTTAGGTGCACTTGATTGGACGGGTGGATTCCGTTTTATGTTTGGATTTATATTCAATATTTATGGCACATTAAGTTTTCTACCCACAAGTGGTGGTAGTATTTATTTACCATTTGGGTGTGGATTCAATTTTTATGCGGTTGCCTCATTTTTGAGTTCAATTGGAATAGACTTAAAAGGATTTGACGCGTCACTCGGCAATGTTGAGGGAACTTTTATTACGTCACTATCTGCGCTTTTCAGCGCTCCATACTATGTTGCGGTATCAACAGTTGGTGCTATTGAGATCAGTGCTAATCGTATGTATTTCATTTAGAGTTACGACTTATATAAAAGAAGACATTGTTGTTCTTTTTTTTCAGCTATAACTGCAATTCACACTGGAACCTTTACTGTTTCGAAAAACGGTTTCTTAAATAATGTTGATACTTGGGATCGTGGTGAAATTCCAAGCGGCGTATGTTCAATTGTCATTCCAACGGGATTTTCACTCGCGTTTGCTGGTGATATTCTTGATATTCAAATAGAAACATTGACCATTCAAGGTACATTCGTTATCTCATCAACAGCCGGCTTTACGTTCAAATATGCTATTAATATCATTATCGAAGATGGTGGTTCATTTCAAGATCAAACTGCGACACACATACTGTATTTCTTTGCTGGTTCATTATGTACTTTCTATCCACAAGCATCATTTGTTGGTAGCGGCACAGTCATTTACCAATTTACAGCACTACCTGCTAGTGCCAATTTGGGTGCATCATTCACACTTGGTGGAAGTTTCACAGGAGCATATACATTCGGTGTGTTATTGAGCGGTGGCATCCAATATTTTAATAGTATTGCATTCATTGCTCGAATATCTGGTAGTTTTACCGATGGTGCAACATGGTTAGGTGGATTAGCTCCAACAGTCGATTTTTGTAATTTAGTCGGTGGATGTGGCTTATATATTCCATCAGGTTGTTCATTACTCACAGCTAGTTTAAGTGGTCGACTCGATATCAAGTTTGCTTGGATTACCGTAGCCAGTGGGGGAACACTTTCATTAGGTGCACTTGATTGGACGGGTGGATTCCGTTTTATGTTTGGATTTATTTTCAATATTTATGGCACATTGAACTTTTTATCGACAACTGGCGGCAGCATTTATTTACCATATGGTTGTGGATTCAATTATTATACAGGTGCTTCGTTTTTAAGTTCACTTACAATCAATTTAAGAGGATTCGATGTAACACTTGGAGACGTTGACGGCACTTTAGTGGTTCCACTTTCGGCACTTTTCAACGCTCCATACTATGTGCTAGTAGCAAAAGACGGTCATGTGGAAGTTAAGGAAGATCGTGAGTATCCATAACATATCATTGGAGAAATGCATAATGATTGAGTTTTGTCTATTTTAGCGGTAATCGTAATCCCTGATATTGCGCCTACAACTGCAGAAGCAACAACAATAACAACAACAACGACAACTACAGCTGCGGAAACAATAACGACAGCAACCACAGCTGCGGAAACAACAACGACAACAACCACAGCTGCGGAAACAACAACGACAGCAACCACAGCTGCAGCAACAACAACGACAACAACCACAGCTGCGGAAACAACAACGGCAACAACCACAGCTGCTGCAGCAACAACAACGACAACAACCACAGCTGCAGCAGCAACAACAACAACAACAGCCAGTCAAGTTTCTTCGGGTCCTTGTAAGATATTGAACATTAACTTGTTTAAGCTCAATTTTAATCTTTTCTGTTTCTTTCGTCTTAAGCCCTCTCTGTGAATCAACCGAAATTATGTGCAGGTGCTACTTGGGATGCAACAGCCGTCACATTCGCAAACTTCAGTATTGTTGGAGATGCACCTTCGGGAATATTTATTAATAAGAACAATACAATCTATGTTATTAATTGGCTCACTGATTATATGTACATCTGGCTACAAGGAAGTACACAACCAGATCGAACTATTTATCCTGTTTCCGACGGTCCAAATAGTATTTTCGTTAGACCAAATGGTAGTATTTATGTTGATGCAGCTTATAGTCAATATCAAATTCGAGAATACTCATTTAATGCATCAAACTATACTATATTAATGGATTCATGTTCAACATGTTATGGTCTTTTCATGGATACTAATGATGTTCTTTATTGTTCACAATATCTTAAACATGTCGTTCTTACAAAATCATTTGGTCAACGCATGAATGTTTGGCAATATATTGCTGGCGTTGTAGATAGTTGTGGATCAGCAGCTCACCAACTTTGTTATCCAAGAGGCATTTTTGTCGATGTTAATTTCAATCTATACATTGCTGATGCTGGAAATAATCGAATTCAAAAATTTGCACCTGGACAAGTAAATGGCACAACTGTTGCTGGAGGATCCACAGCATCACTTACAATCACATTGGCAACGCCAACTGCAGTCACTTTAGATGCTGATGGATATCTTTTTATTGTCGATCAAGCAAAACATCGAATTGTTGGATCGGATGCAAATGGATTTCGATGTATCGCAGCTTGCGCAGGTT
>JGI26540J51217_10003054_pt1 | contig 10243 bp, 9 predicted proteins | sample ThiBio_1000_plan_2_FD_51217 | JGI IMG/M metagenome (IMG submission 51217)
TTATGCAAATGGAACTTGTTCTGGTATGTATAATTAGTGAATTCGAATAGATTTATATGATACTTGATATTTTAGGTTCGTGCGTGGATGATACATGTACGATGGGTAATCATACACTATGTATACATGGTACTGTTAATGTAAATGGTAGTTGTCTCCGTAAGTGAAGCTCAAGGATATAGAAAGAATAAAATAAAACATATGATTGTATTATAGCATGGTGTCGAGATAAATGTTCGAATTTCTGTGAACGAATCAATGATACTTTTGAATGTAATTGTGATAAATATCCAGGTTATCGACGTTCTATTGATGGTCAATCTTGTCTTCGTAAGAGATATTCTTGAAGTATTTTATTACAAATTTTATATTTGTAAATATTTGTAGCATGTGATGATGGAAATTATGGTTATAGTTGTAGTCAATTATGTGAATGTGTTTTTGGAACATGTAATAAAAATGCAACGAACGTAAATGAAAGTTGCATCTGCTTTTCTGGTTACGAAGGAGTAGATTGTAGTCGATTAACAGATAGTTGTTGTAAGTATCTTCTTTATTTTGAATAGATAAGTAAATAGTAAAGAACTTTAGTGAACAATGGTCCATGTAATAATGTAACAGAAGATTGTGCAGCAGATCCAACAAATGGTACAGCTATTTGTACTTGTAAATCAGGTTATGAGACAAGTGTAATGAATGGTAGTTGTATAAGTAAGTTCATTGACCAAAGTAATTTATATAGTTGTCTTCATGGATATATTTTATTAATAGATATTGATGAATGTGCAAGAAATATAAGTAATTGTGATCTTCAAAGTTCGTACTGTGTTGATATAATCGGAAGTTTTCTTTGCAATTGTAAAACTGGTTATCTTGTATGCATATAATAATTGTGATTTGCAAAAGATCATTATTAATTTATGTTTTATTTTTAGAATGTNAATGGTACATGTACTGATATTAATGAATGTTCTTCGAATACGTCTTGTATGAGTTATGATNATACATATTGTGCAAATATCCCGGGTTTCTATCAATGTCGATGTATNTCTGGTTATTCTGTCGGAGGTAAGATATTGATCGACAGTGATACAGACAAGTATATATGAATTTTTTTCTAGGAGACAGANCACGACCGTTCGNAAATATTCTTAATACTACTAATGTTTGCAGTNTAACCGATTATTCATCCGATTGTGCCAATGGATGCAAATATCCTGCTAATTGTAGTATTTCTGGTTATTGCGTCTGNCCAACAACACTCAATCTAGTTGATTCTTCTGATCCATACCAACAAACATGTCAATGTAATGGACATCCATTCGTTTATTTCAACGACAGTGATTGTGTGAACACGACTGGTAACATTCCATTCACGGATTAAGCGTTTTGGGGAAATATAATTTTCAAAAATTTCAGGTCAAACATGGCTTTTATTAAATTTCACAATGATATCATCGAGTCGTTTCTTGCTTCTCAATTCATCGCAGACGAGTTCTTTGGAAATTCAGGTAAAATAAAAAAGCTCCATTATTATTTCTCTACAATAATTATTGTTTAATAGTTAGCAAATATTTTGAGTAGTATGAATATCGCATGTAATGAATCTTGCATTGATGTGTACGATACAGAGTAAGTTTTTCTTTAGTGATGAATATAATTCTGATTGTGAATCTCTAAATAGGAGTGTCTTCTTACCAAATCTACAGTTACTAGTTGCATTAGATGTTCCTCTAAATTCTTCAGAACGTTCTAATCTTGCTAATCTTATTTTTGCAAATAATGTAACGTATGACAGTGATTATCGATTGGATACCGTGCAAATGGCTGTTGATCGAACTGTTTTAGTCAATGGTAAGCGATCAAGAATTATTTTGATTTTAATTCAACTTTTTCCTATAGAAACATTTATAAATCCAATCCTAACAACTACGACAGTCGTCACAACGATCTCATCATCTACTGTAACTACTGCAACTGAGGAATCAATTTCAACAATAGCACTAAGTTCTGTCAGTACAATTACTGACTCTGAAGTAACAGCTACAGCTACAGCTACAGAATCAAGTGAAGAGTCGGTGAGCACTATAGCATCGACAATAGAGACCAGCTCCTCGACAAGCACATTTAATACTGAAATTACTGCTACCAATGATGTCAGTTCATCAGTCGAAACCATAACTTCAACAACTCAATCACAATCAACAGCAGTGACTGGTGTTACATCCGAATTCAGTACTAGTTTAGGAACAACAATTTCCACTGCATCAGAACAAACATCTACATTAACTCCTGTGAGCTCCACAACTCAGATAGATTTAACACAAAGCACTTCGGAAACAATTAGCCAAGGAACCAATATTCCGATATCAACAACGTCTATATCTACTGATACTTCATCATCAGGCACATCAGCAATACTCTCAACACCCTCAGGATCAGTCCAAACTATGTCAGTAACAACGGTTTTATCCACTGATAATTCATTATCTAGCACAGTAACGAGTGGTAGTATGACTTCGGAAATTATATCAACAGGTACTCAAGTAACACAAGCTATAACATCCGCCGCAACCATAACTGTAACCAGTATCAGCTCGATCACTCAACAACACTCAACACAAGCTTTTTCAGAAACAGCTTTTACAACGTCAACTAGTGTTTCATCGTCAACAATTACCGAACCTACCGCTGATATTACATCCGAACAAACATCAACTAGAATGCAATCATCACAAGGTACTTCACAAACAGGTACATATACTGCTACTTCCCAATCCAGTAGAGCAACAAACATAGATGTAACAGCAGAACAAACCACGGCAATAACTGGTATCAGCTTGACTACTCAAGGACAGTCAACACAAGGCTCTTCAGAAACCTTTAGCCAAGAAGCTACTTTTACAACATCAAGTGGTGTTTCGTTATCATCGATCACCGGAACTACTGCTGGTGCCACACTGGAATACTCATCAACACAAGGCACTTCAGAAACAACTGGTCAGCAAACATATCTATCTACTGAAGTTTCACGAGCAAGCACAGTAACTAACATTGGTGCAACCTCAGAAATAATTCCAACAGGTACTCAAGCAACGGGTGGTGTAACATCGGAGCAAACCATAACAGTAACCAGCATCAGCTCGACTGTTCAAGAACAATCGACAGAAGGCTCTTCAGAAACAACTGGTCAGCAAACAGGCATATCTACGGAAGCTTCTCTCTCAAGCACAGTAACAAACATTGGTGAAACATCAGAAACTATACCAGGACAAACTATAACAGTAACTGGTATCAGCTTGACCAGTCAAGAACAGTCAACACAAGGCCCTTCGGAAACAACTGGTCAGCAAACATATGCATCTACTGAAGTTTCACAACCAAGCACAGTAACAAACGTTGGTGCAACATCAGAAACTATATCAGGACAGACTATAACAGTAACTGATGTCAGCTTGACTACTCAAGAACAATCGACACAAAGTAGTTCAGAAACAGCTGGTCAAGAAACATATGTATCTATGGAAGTTTCACAACCAAGCACAGTAACAAATATTCGTACAACATCAGAAACTATATCAGGACAAACTATAACAGTAACCAGTGTCAGCTCGACGCTCCAAGGTGAATCAACACAAGGTTCTTCAGAAATAACCGGCCAATCAACAGGCATATCTACTGCTGCCTCCCAATCAAGTGCAGCAACAAGCATCAGTGTAACTTCAGAAATTGGATCCACAAGTACCCAAGCGACCGAGGGTGTAACATCAGAGATAACCATAACAGCAAGTACCGTCAGTTTGATTACTCAAGGGCCGTCAACACAAGGTTCTTCAGAAACAACCGGACAACAAACAGGTATGTCTACTGAAGCTTCACAATCAAGCACAGTAACAAACATCGGTGTGACATCAGAAACGATATCCACAGGTATCCAAACAACGGGAAGTGTAGCATCAGGACAAACCACAGCAGAAACAGGTATCAGCTCGACTGTTCAAGGACAATCGACACAAAGTAGTTCAGAAGCAACTGGTGGACAAACAGGCATATCTAATGAAGCTTCGCAACCAAGTACAGTGACAAGCATCGGTGTAACTTCAGCGATGACATCCGCAGGTGCTCAAGCAACGGGAAGTGTAACATCAGGAAAAACCACAACAGAAACCGATATCAGTTCGACTATTGAAGGACGATCGACACAGGGTAGCTCAGAAACAACTGGTCAACAAACAGGCATATCCACTACTGCCTTCCAATCAGGTTCAGCAACAAGTATGGGTGTAACATCCGAAGTTATATCGACAGCTACTGGAGTGACGGAAAGTATAACATCAGGAGAAACCATCACAGTAACCGGTATCAGCTCGACCATTCAGGCACAATCGACGCAAGGTAGTTCAGAAGCAACTAGTGGGCAAACAGGCATATCTACTGAAGTTTCGCAACGAAGTACAGCAACAGGCATCGGTGTAACTTCAGAATATATATCTACAGGTATCCAAACAACGGGAAGTGTAGCATCAGGACAAACCACAGCAGAAACAGGTATCAGCTCGACTGTTCAAGGACAATCGACACAAGGTAGTTCAGAAACAACTGGTCAGCAAACAAGCGTATCTACTGCTGCTTCACAATCAAGTGCAACAACAAGCATTAGTGTAACTTCAGGAATTGTATCCACAGGTACCCAAGCGACCGAGGGTGTAACATCAGAGATAACCATAACAGCAAGTACTGTCAGTTTGATTACTCAAGGGCCGTCAACACAAGGTCCTTCAGAAACAACTGGTCAGCAAACAGACATATCCACTACTGCCTTCCAATCAGGTTCAGCAACAAGTATGGGTATAACATCCGAAATTATATCGACAGCTACTGGAGTGACGGAAACTTTAACATCAGGACCAACCATAACAGTAACTGATGTCAGCTTGACTACTCAAGAACGATCGTCACAAGGTCCTTCAGAAACAACTGGTCAGCAAACAAGCGTATCTACTGCTGCTTCACAATCAAGTGCGGCAACAGGCATAAGTGTAACTTCAGAAATTATATCTACAAGTACTCAAGCTACAGAAAGTATAACATCAGGAGAAACTAATACAGCAAGCGATGTTAGCTTAACTACTCCGGGACAATCGACACAAGGCTTTTCAGAAGCTACTGGTGGACAAACTGGCATATCTACTGAAGCTTCACAGTCAAGTACAGCAACAGACATTAGTGTAACTTCAGAAATTATATCGACAGCTACTGGAGTGACGGAAACTATAACAGGAAGCGATGTTAGCTTAACTACTCCGGGAGAATCGACACAAAGTTTTTCAGAAGCAACTGGCGAACCAACAGGCATATCCACCGTTGCCTTCCAATCAAGTTCAGCAACAAGTATCACCGTAACATCCAAGATTATATCTGCAGCTACTGGAGTGACGGAAACTATAACGGTAACCAGTGTCAGCTCGACACTTCAAGGTGAATCAACACAAGCTTCTTCAGAAACAACTAATCAAGGAACTGCTGTGCCAACATCGAATAGCATCCTGACATCATCAATCACAGCAACAGCTATCAGTGTAACATCGGAAACAGGATTAGATACAAGTCAAGCGACAGGTGCTTCAACAGCAAGTGGTGTTAGTGCAACAACAACTGAGGAGGCAACGAACATAGCTGTTAGTACTTCTAGTTCGACCATGGGAACAAGTGCTGTTGGAACTTCAGAAACGGTATCAAGACTAGACACCAGTCAAGCAACAGGATCTGTGATATCAACAACCATTTCAAGTACATCTGAACAAACATCGACAGTGGTAGGTGTGGGCTCAACTACAGAAGGTTCTTCAGAAACAATCAGTCAAACAACTAATATTCCAATATCATCTTCTACTTTTGCTGATATCTCGACATCAAACATAGTAACTAGTGCTGGTGTTAGTATGACTCAAGAAACAACAGCAAGTAGTTCAGGAACAGTTACACAAGAAGTTACAGATATGCCAGGATCAAGTACATTAACCAGTGAAACAACACGTCTAAGTTCACTCGCTAGTAATTCATCAGTTACTGCTTTTTCTTCGGCGAGAACTAGCGCAGAATCAATTGCAGCAACAACAATAGAAAGTGGTTCATCGTCATTTATAGGATCGACCGAAACACAAACATTTGAAACAGTATCAACAACATCCGGAATATCTGTAACAGGAAGCACAAACGAAATAGGTACATCATCGTCAGTGACAGAAACATCGGCTAGTATCGGTTCAACAAACATTGTTACTACTCAAAGCATATCAAGCTCGACATCCTCTTCATCAACAACTACTCCTATCCCACAAAGTAATACTTACTTTATTCATGCTTAAACGCAATTCAACATGATTTCTTTGTCTAGATTGTACATGGACTGTTTGGACACCATATACCAGTTGTTCACCCGAATGTGGAGATGCCTATCGAACTGTGATACGATCATGTATTAATTCTGCTACTGGTCAAAGTTGTGACAGTAGTTTCTGTGGAGGTGGAAATGCTTTACAAAATGAAACATGTTCTACGTCTCCACCTTGTGAAAGTAAGTTCTTCATCTAATTTTCTTTTGTACAAACAATGTGATCATTTTTATTTTAACAATTAGTACTAACTGTTGTTCCGCCAACTAATACACGAGATCCCAATATACGTATCTTTTCTTATTCACTACCTGATTCAATGTACTTTTTCGGTCAAACATATCGTCGTATTTGGGTATGATAATATGATTTGTTTGAAATAAATTTTATTCGAAATTTTTGAAAAAATCTTTAGATATCAAATAAAGGATATATTACTTTCGATACACCATTCTATAGTCAAATAATGACAAGTACTAATTTTCGACAAGTTAATAATCAGGCCATAGCAGCACCCTTCTGGGCAAATATGGAATACGACTCAGTAAATAGTCTATTCTTTGAATTATTTTGCTTTTTATTAGCATTTTCATCACATAGAATGTCTCGTCGATTTCAATCAATTGGCTTAGTTCAACAGATGGAAGTGTCAATAGCAGTTTAAGTGAATATTATTCTGTTGTTCAATCAATAATCAATGCATCATGTCCAACAGCATCTTGCTCATTAAATTTTGCTGCAGCTCGAGTTGTTCGAATCTGTTGGCAACAACTTCTCTATGATCCATCGAGCAATGATCAAACTATCGTAAGCAGATATTTCTATGACATATACTGTAGAAATGGTCTCTTTTCTCCTTTGATTATATAGAGTTTATCATTTTCGGCATATTTAATTAACACCTATGAAACTTTAAATAATAATTATCCGATTCTTCGATCGTATATCGGATTCGATTACAGTAATCTAACAAATAATTTAGCTGATTTGAAACCTTTTGTTGGTTATCGTGGAACAACTGGTAATACACAAATATTCAACGATCCATTGAATAGTCAAAATGCTGCTTTTCTCAGTATGTGACATTGTGTTTCAATGTAAAATATTTATTTTGTAATAATATTTTTCAGCACAACGTGGACGACGAAATTTTTATGTTGGTGGTCGATATTTAACTGACTGTGAAGTGAGCTTTTTACAGGAAACACGAGTGAATGCATTGAATCCAACGGGAAATCTAAATGATGAACTGTATGTCTTATAATTGATCAGTGTAATTTATCAGATAAAGATTTTTTTTCCTACTGTAGAAATAATCCACGATTTCCATGTCCATGTACATTAGATCAAGCTGTAGTAGATAATCGTTTTAGTCGTTTGTCAAGTGAAACATCGTATGAAAGTTCACAAAATATTATTTGTTATGCACCAATGAGTACTTCATGGATTCGATCAGGTTGGACATGGAAACAATTAAGAACACAAGTATGAAATAAATTTTGTTTTTTTTCAATTGAACAAACAGATTACATGTGAAATATATTTGTAGACATGCTGTTATACTTCAAATAATCGTGGTTTAATCACGTCAGGTCCTTTTGCTGGTTCGGTCTTATCGGATCCATCAATAATATTTTCTCGATATCCATCATTACGACGAATTACATTCCGGTAGTCTATCATATCGAAACATTAGAAATACATTCTTCTTGTTGTTTCTTTCTCATAGTGATCAATGTTGTTCACCTTCGAGTATTACGAGAAACCCTGATTGGAATACATGTCAATTCTATTATCAACTTCATCCAGCAAGTACTTGTATTGGATATCGACCGCCAGTGATAGGTAAGCATACATAATTGTTCTTTTTGATTGAATTTCCCATTGTTTTAACTCTAGTTACCGGTGTTGGCGATCCTCATATCGTCACAATTGATAATGGTCGATATACATGTCATATTCAAGGTCTATATACTTTTGCCAAAACAACAGATGCAGCTCAAATTGCAGCACAAAATTATGAAGTTAATAATGTGTCTGATGCTAATGTCATTTATAACGATGATTTATTTGAAATCTATGTTCAATCAACTGGTCTCGCTCCAGTTATACCATATATCAGTCAAACATTTGGTTACGGTTCCGTATTTTCTGCTTATACTATCAATGCTTCTGCTGCTAATTATACATTTGTAATCAGTAATAATAATGGTCAATTTGGTAAGATTTCTTTTTATAGATTTTAAAATTCAACCGAAACTGTTCGATGTTTATCTTAAGGTTTCACTACAAATAAGGGTGTCACATTAACTAGTGTTTTATCAAGTAATCAATATTATGATTATTCAAATTTTAATTCAACACAACGATATGTTTATCGTGTGCAACAGAATACCATGACGATAAATAATAATTCAGTTACTCAACTGATATTATCGCTTTGGTCAGGTCTAACAATGAAATGTCAAATAGTTGGAGAGAATCTTGATTGTGTACTCATATTACCAAAGAAATATCAATCATATATTGAAGGTTTAGTAGGTAATTTCAATGGTGATTATACAGATGATTTGAAAAATAAACTTACAAACAATACTGTATCGATTTCAAATACAACTGAGAAAATGCCTTCGTATAATGAAATAGCAGTTCTCCAAGCTTGTGAATCATGTATGTGTCTATTGAGTCGGAAAAAAAGAATTAAATAATCATTATTTTCATCTAGGGCGAGTATCTACAGGTACGATATCGATACTATCACATCCAATTATGCCAATAACATTAGTTACATCATATTATGCAAATCAATCGAGTATTTTGACAGGATTAAATCAACTTTTAAGTCAAACAATTGTTAATCAAACATGTCAAGGAAATTTCGAATGTATACACGATTATCTTATACGAATAAATTCATTTTCAAGTGCAGCAACAGCAACACAATTACAAACAAATGAACAATCAAGAACAACATTAGGTAACAAATTTATTTTTCATTCGTATACATATACATGTTATTATTATTTTCTATAGAAAAAATACTACCTACTGTTAATATTACTTCAGCAATTCAAATTTATCATTCTATTTCGAATACAAATCGAACCTATTATTTGCCTATCAGNATCACTGGAACTACGAATGCAATTGTGACTATTACAAATAATAATAATACTGTTCTACAAAATTATTCGTTTAATAACCAATACATAACAATTCCAATGCCTACAACGAGTAATAATTATGTCGAAGTTCTGTAAGTATATGATTTTCGTTAATCATGATAATTTATTTGTTTATAATNAATATAGATTGACTATCCAATATGGAACCAATGATACCATATCACAATATCTCGAAATTATCGCTTGTCTATGTTCAAATAGTGGCACATGTAATTATGATGATACAACTCCAGTGTCAACTCATTACAGATTAGCATCATGTACCTGTCCAGATGCTTATGGAGGTTTGTTAACGTAACAATCACATACATACNTATATACATTGATTCCGATTGTTTAATTAGGTGATCTATGTCAATATCCATACAATGCTTGTACATCTGGTAGTGCTTGTCAAACCAATTGGAATAATGACACCGAATGCATATCATTAAATGCTACTGAACAAAGTAGACTCGGACGTTCATATTCTTGTAATGGATCATGTAGTAGCGGATATAAAACTGAAGATAATTTTACTTGTATTGGTCAGTATTCTTTTATAATGAAAACGAAGAGAGTTCTATTCTTTCTGTTTTTTAAACATATTATAGATATCGATGAGTGTACTGCAAATACACATTCATGTCAAAATGGTAATTGTTCTAATTTAATTGGATCATA
>JGI26540J51217_10003083_pt1 | contig 10186 bp, 10 predicted proteins | sample ThiBio_1000_plan_2_FD_51217 | JGI IMG/M metagenome (IMG submission 51217)
TACAATAAGTACACCGATGAATATCACCACTTTGGATTTTCGTTTCTCTCTAATGGAAAATTATATCGGATATCAAATACAGAACATGTCCTACCTTTTATATTTTATTCGATAATCTCTTGAATTAGCCCACAAAGTTGATGTAGAGTTGGAAGTCGTAGTCGTTTGTTGAATAGATGGTGTGCGATTTAGAGACGAGGGTGAAACAATTTCGTTTTTTGACACAATTGTATGTGTTGAACGACTTTGACTTTGACAATCATTTGATAAAGGTCGAATTTTAACATGAATAATAACTGATGATGCTTTTCTATGGCGATGACGATATCCATGCTAAAAGAAACATTAGTCTGAACAGATACAGTTCGAGATATTAGAGAAGAGAAGCTACTTGTTTTCGTGAAATGGAACCTTTGCTGCTTGTGTGGACCATCGTAATGAAATATAAATTAGAATGTTTTCTTTTTATATTTCAGATTATTTTTATGACTTCATATAATCAGTATTCAATGAATACTTATATTTTTATTAGTGTCTATGCCTTGATTAAGAAAAAAAATCTCTGTATGTGATAAAACTTAGGTTTTTTCAGTTATGTTTTGTTGTTCAGCAAGATGAGATGTATCCACAATATAAATAAATTGGTGAATTGCAGGCTGATGGTTTAGCTTTGGCTAAATCAATATCAAAGTAATATTTTAAAATATTCATAATGAAATAATTTTAAGAACAGCTGTGTTTGTATGGTCAATTGTAACCATAGACAGAAGTAGTATTGTCCAAACATGTTCCTTGATTTTCACAAGGATTCAATAAGTTACATGAGCTCGCTGAAGATATGATACTATTTATTAATGACGATGATGTTGTTAAGAAAAGAAATTTTTGAATTCTTTTATTATTAAAAATCGGCTACGTATAAATTAAGATTAGTATCAACTGAACAATAACTAGTATTACTTAATATCAATAAAAAGACCGAAGCAATTTTCAAGAACAGACATAATAGAAATGCTCATGAATTTTGCCATTTAGTCATCGTATGTACCAAATGATGGCAATGATGTTTATCTACAAAAAATTCAGTAGAATTAATTAAATCAACATCTATACGTCCTCTCTTTTCAATTACATTGCATACAAAGAAAAAAAGAAATCATAAAGTATACCGTCTGTTCTCAAAGAGAAAAGAATGAATATAATGATCAACCTCATTTTTTTTACATGTAAAACATTTTCATACAAAACTTTAAACAGTATGCCATTATTGAACTTACAAGAGGACCTATCGTTTGTTTCTTTTCAAACAATATTAAACTATTGTTGGTCAACAACGATAACAACTTTAATTATCACTGTCGGATTGTACATTGGTACACAACTCTCTGGTTATCATCCTGATAATTTAAAAGCACCTGTCAATCGTACGACATGTACATGTGATTGTTGGGATGGTTTTTACCGAGGCATTCATCCACGTGGTGGTTATAAAACATTTTATATTAATTATGAATTTCAAACGATCATTTTAGTTGGTCTATTTCTTTTTTATGCTGAACTTCTTCGACTTTTTCTTATTCAATTAATGAAAACTCGACAATGGATTTTATTTCTTCTTCTACCAGCTATATATTCGAATTTCTATGGAACATGGAATTTAGTTAATTATTTAAACGATCATGATTATTATCATATGTTACCATCACAATTATTCTTTTCAATCACAGAATTATTTGCAAATTACGTTTTCTATCGATGTTTAGTAGCAAAACAAAGTGAAACGCATATTTCACCATGGTTCATCTATTTAACATCGATTATTTGTTCGATTCATATTTTTCTTGCTGTCAAAGAATTAAATATCGATTTAATGAGACGAAATATTGCTTTGCTAATTCCTGATTTTATTACTTTGACATGGATTTTCATTTTTATGAGTCAAAATCCAGATTATCTTCCAACGACACAAATAGTTTGTCATTGGTTGAGCATCGGTGGACTTATTTTAACTTTTTATTATATTGTTTGTCCATTGCGTGAATGAGGAGAATGCTAATTGTTGTTTTCTTTTATTTAAAAAATGAATCTCCACACTATTGTATTTTGACAATCTTTTCTAAACAAATTACAAACGCGTTGAATTCATCAATTCTTTTGTTATAGATGTCATCTGTTATCCATGATAAGATCAGATCAGCAATTAAAAGGGGCAAAGTGATGATCCTTATCTTTATTTGTTATTGATGCAGATCCTCGAATAGTAAAATCAAAACCATTCGCTGATATTACTTCGTTGAGCGATTTTGGCAATGAATGTGAAGTTTTATTTATGATCGGATCTATTTTTCGATTGACTAAAATTGAAGAAATGGAAAATGAAGAAATCACGATGAACATGATTTAAAGGAATTATTCAATCATATGAAAAAGGAATTTGGTGGTGGGAATGAGAAAGTTAATATTCGCTTGTTTGGCCAAATTTTGCGTGAACTGGGTAAATATGATTTGGCCAAGAAGATATATCATCGATTGTTAGCAGAGTTACCAGCAAATGATCCCTCGCTTAGTGCTTTATATTGTGATCTTGGTATGGTGACTTATAATAAAGCTGCCTATGACTCTAGTCTTGAATGGTATCAGAAATCACTGTTGATTGAGGAACAAGAAGGATCATCTAATTATCGAAATATTGGTAATTTATATAATTATATAGGTGAAATTTATCGTGTCAAGCGTGAGTTAGAAAGAGCATTAGAAAGTTATAATAAAGCGATAGAATTATTTGAAAAGGCACTCAATATCTATCAACATTGATTCTCTTCGCAACATCCAGATGTACTGAGAGCGGAAGCATGCATTCAACGTGTATCCGTCAACATAATCGTTATACAAAAATTTCAAACAACTCTTGTCTGAATTCTAAGTCTATCATTGAAATTCAACCTTGTTCATATTCTTTGACTAAGATTTAAATGTTTGGATTAAAATATCTTTTTACTTGTCCTCTCTCTATATATACACACGCAAATTCCTTTCATTTATTCACTCGACACGCACACACACACATAATGTTGCTTCTCCTCATTCTCAATTTCGTTCTTCTCGTTTCAAGCGAACCTCTCAACGGCGTGTTCATCATCGATTCCATAATCGACGGCGATTGTCGAGTCAACGGTCCGTTGATTTTCGATCGACAAAGTTCGACAATTGCAATTCGTTCGGGCGCCAAACAGATCGGCGTCGGAACGATTGACAACGACAATCGACTCGATCTCTATCTCAACGAACAGCATTGCAAAGGTGTTTGGAATTCAGGTGAACATCTCGTCGAAATCAAATGTTCCGATTGTCAAATGAAACTTCGGTCGACGTTCAATTCAGCTGGCAATCGTTCGTCGATGTCGAGTGTTTTCTATTCGAATTGTTTGCTCATGTTTATTTGTAGTTTAATAATAATAAAGTTTTATCATTCGAAATAACAAAAAAAAAGAGGAAAGAAGTTTAGTCCATCTTGACAGATTCATCTTGCTGGAATTGGATTTGCTCGTATTGATATTTTTGTCGTTCGTGGAGGAGCTGTTGCCGTTGTTCTTCGATGATTTCTCGTTCTCGATCCATGACGTTTTCGAGTTCGTCGAAATGTTTCAGTTTGATTTCGAGTTTCTTTATTTGCAATTCGACGACTTGAGCTACGAACGATTTGATCTTTCGTTCTTCAATCGAGGCAAGATACTAAACAGAAAATTTACGATTTTTCGAGAAAAAAACAAAGTTTTTTTTTTCGTACTTTCGCTTTGACAGCCGCCGCTGCCAGTGCACTTGCTGCTGCAGTTTTGACATCTTGTTCACTAACATCCGCCCCTAGAAGTTTCCTCGGGTCTTGTTCACTTTCATTTTCATTCGTTTTCGAGAATTCCTCGAGTGCTGCTTTGGCAGCTGCACTGCCCACTCTCGGATCGACGACCGAGGCAAGAAAAGCTACAGTAGCCATCACTGGATTGGCACTTTGACTAAACGGAATGTCGGCATACGCTGTCGATCCACTTGCAGCAACATTTCCTTCCAAATACGGATCTTCAATTGGCAATTGCAGAAATTTGAGAATACATTCATCTTGTGTTCGTGAGCCAACGTGTTCGCAGACTTTATTCCAATCGTCTTTGTACATTTCTAAACCTTCGAGCAATAGGAGAATCTCGTAGTCCGACCAATCTTTGGTTTTGCTTTTCTAAATCAACGAATTTCGGTTAGAAAAATCTCAAATTTGTTGAGTCGTGCCTTCTCTAGTCTCGATTTAACCGGAAATGCTAACTTTTTCGTGAAAAACTATTCTTCAACAAAATTCGCTCTTACAATATTCGATTTTCGATTAAATTGATCCGTTCTGAGTCCCAAATTGCTCTCGACGTCCTTGACTTGTTGTTTAAACTCCGCAATTTGCTTGGTGGCCGAGTTTGTGACACTCATCGGCTTAACTTCGACATCGAGTTGATAATTAATCAATCCCCATTGCTCTAAAAATGCGTGTACTCTCATAATTGCACATACATCGCCGGGCAAGTTCCTTCGGCACGCTGTAATCGACAGATATTCATTCGGATTCAACCGATAGGTGTCAATCATGAAATTTCTGTAAGCCAAATAGATTTCCGGCGATTTCGACCGATTTTTTGAGTTGAAAAACTCGAGAAGCGCCCGTTTTTCGAGCGCACTGATCGAGTTGTAGTCGAACCAAGCGGCGTAACTCGGAATGATGATGTGATGCGATTGTTCGCACGGATCGCCCGAAGGCTCGTCGTCGAGATCGTCGGTTAAGTCGGTGAGATTGGTGCCACGGATGATTTGAGCTTCGGTGATGCGTTGACCGGTGAGAGCTAAATTAGAGAAAATTAGGGGAAATTGGGGGAGAATTTTTTGAAGTACGTGGTCGAGGCAATGGAGGAGGTTCATCGTCAGAGTCGGTTCGAGCTTTTTTCTTCGGTTTTTGATCGGGCAGAGGCTAAAAGAAAAGGAAATGAGCGTGAAGATTTTTGAACAATCCGAGCTTTTACCATTTTGGTTGAGAGAGAAAGAAGACAAGAAATGAAGAAGAGAGAGTTACAATGGGCAACCAATGAGAGATTTCGGATAGAGGGCGGTAGAGATCGATCGATCTTTTTGATTCTATACTTGCAACAATTGAAGAGACGAGATTTTATCATTCAATACAGAACTAGTTATTAGAATTGTCGATGGAACTCGAAGATTTATGCATATTTCAGTAGTATTTTACTTGAAACTTGAAAATAAACGGTGAACTACGTTAAATATGCGTAATATCTCTTTGAGTCACATTAAAAAAATGCGTAATCGGAGATATTTTACAAATTCTACGAGAATAAAAACGAGTTTGAAATTCCTAATATCGACGTTTTATCTGTCTGGATATTTCTCTAATATGAACAAACACCAGAGATGGGAACGATTTACATTTTTCAAAATTTTAACCGAATCAAAATAGATGAATGGGAAAAATTTTAATTTTAAATTTAACAGATAATTCACGGTCAGTGATCAAATCTCGAAGATTTTAATTAAGTTTAATAAAAAAAAAAGCTAGAGTCGAGCTGCTTCAAGCGAGGATAAGCATGAATTACATCACAAATAGCAAAAATCATTGAAAACGAGATATCTCACATTCAGTTAGATAAAAATAGGTTAAAGATACAAAAAGACAAGAAAAACGAAACATATGATTGACATATAAAGTGATTTGCTTCCATTGTTGATAAATGTTGACGTTATTTCAGTAGACATCGTTACGAATGTGGATTCAGCAGTAGTTGGAGTTACTGTTGTACTTTCGTGAAGATTTTCTGAAAAATAACTCAATTCACCTGTTGTCATTTTTGATTCATTTGTTGGTGGAACTTCGAAGAAAACAGTTTTGATTTCAAATCAAAAGAAAAACAAAAACTTACTATCGAGTTTGTTTTTCAAGATTTTTTGTACTCGATGATTATGTTGATCGACAACATAAATATTTCCATAACTATCAAATGACATAGTGATAGGATCATATAATTTATCGTTTGTTGAACCTCTACCAGAACATGCAAAAATACAACGAAAACCATTTTCATCCGAACCAATTATTCGACTATTTCTCTCATCAAGAATAAAAAGATGTTGATCACCATCGAGAACGATTCCGGTTGGCAAATAAAGTTCGATTGTTGCATTTGCTGATCCTTTTCCTGCAACAGTTGTTCCATTTCGTTGATTCAATCGAAATAATTGAATTCGATTATTTATAGAATCTACAACGTATAAATCTAAATGAATATCAACGAATATTCCCCAGGGATTGTTAAGCATATCCAATTCAGATCCTTTAATACCAGTTCCAGCAACGATTGTTGTTGTATCATTTGAACATTTTTTATCAACTCGATGATTATTATGCATTGAACAATATAAACTCTCATAAATATCGATGAAAAGGCCAGAACAAAATGACGGAACATTCATAACTGATATCCATGTTTCATTTTCTACTATCCATTTTTCAACACGATGATTGACTCCATTATCAACATAAATATCACCATTCGTTGTTACAAATAATGATAATGGATATGAGAAATTACCCGAAATAGTTTTTGTTGGATTGAGATCATTTTCATTTTGCCAAATATGAATTTGACCAGTTTGTTGATTGGGTATATAAATTGAATTGTTTGAATTAACAAAGATACCATACGGATATTTGCCCACAAATGTTTGATTGGCAAAAGTGATTGCACGTGAATTCCAAGTTGCATTGATTTGAAATCTCGGTTGATTAAATGAAACAGTTGCAATAGTAAAATATTGTTGTTGATAGATGAACAAACCAATCCAAATCCGAAAAAACATTTCAAATGAAAATAGTTTTTTTTTATTGTCGACATGTTTTTAAAACAATTTATTTTGTCACGTCATTAAATATCATCGATCAACAAATATGTTTTCTATCTAAATTTTCATGATTTTACAAGAGTTTAATCTCTTGAATTACTCAACTAAGTTACATGATTATACTTCTCTGTGGATTGAGAAGAATCTCCAAAATAAAAAGTCAGATACTGCTTATTATTAATAGTGACATTCAACGATACTTTAATGTTATTCATTCGGACCACGCGAAGATAAACGAAAATATCAAATGATCGTTTATCTCGACAAACAGTTGAAAAGTTTTAAGAAACTTCATTCGATAGAATTTCTATTTTTTATCTATTTAACACGATTATAAATTACTTTCATTCATTTGACGACGCGTTACAATCGATTTCGATGAAAATTTCTCAAGAAGACGCGTAAGTTTGTGCAACTCAATTATTTCAATGTGCTTCAAATCTTTTATCTGCTGTCAATGGTCCTTTACAACAATGAACAACAATTTTAAATATTCATTTAAATGTTGGTCACCAATCAGTTGTCAATACTTCGGAGATTTTCATGAGTTTACAAAGTGAAACAATTGAATCTCTTTCGAATCAAATATTCGCCAATGGAGCTATTCGATTCTCTTCAATCGAAACAAATCAAACAAAAAAATCAATTCGATTTCTTTTTCACTTTTTGATTCAATTTACGAGAATTGAATTCCTCTGAAATCACTTCGTATTGTTCAAATAATAATTCTCAGACAAATCTACCGATTACAAATCAAAGATTTAATTTTACTTCAAATTATAAATTACGAGTTTACTCATCCGGTTGTTATTTTCTCGACGGGAACGATCGAGAACTACGAGTCAGACTCATTGTTTAAACTGAACTTATCATGAAAATAAATTGCTTTTAAGACAATATGTTAATTTTTTTGAAAATGTCACGAGACGAAGCAAGATAAACGAAAGGCAAGAGAAAAACAATAAAATAATTGAAAAAATATAAATAAAGTTCAGCTTCTCGACCGATTTCAGCTGGGAGACCGATGGCATGTGCAAGAAGAAGTGAAACCATAGGCACGAAGAAAATTAAAAGTAAAAGACTAACGGAAAGTAATTGTAAAATCATTCGACGATACTTTCGCCATTGAAATTCTTGATTAGCTCGTTGTTTTTGTCGAATATATCGAATAACTAATGCAAGATTAAAAATAATTATTAAAAATACCGGTAGAAAATAATTTACAATTCCATCATACGAACCAAGACTTGCCTCTCCATAATAACAAGGATAACCACACCATGGTTCAACATAATCATGAAATGTTTCACAAGGTGGAAAGAAAATAATATATATTCGAAAGATAATCGAATAAATAATGATGAGAATAAGTGGACAATAATGAAAAATAATTTTATTCTTTTGAGTATTGAGTAAAATACTATGAAAAATTAAGATATGTCTTTCGATAGCTGCCCAAGCTAAGAGCATAGCGAGTAAATTAAAAAATCCAGTCGCAATAAATGTCCATAGATTGCAGAAAAATGGATTGGCTAACCAAACATGACCTAATCCTGCGAATAGAATATAAAAATTCACGTCAATGAGTTGAATTGCAATTGTCAAAATGAGAACTAAAATAATCACATGATTGTGTAATTCGTTTCTTGAGATTCGTTTAATTAAAAGATTGACAAGTAAAAATACGGCACAGATAAATGCAGGAATGTTAAAGCAAATTAAAATCCAAAATCTCGTCTTTTTTGGTAGAGGAACTTCAGCATAGCCATACTCTTCATTTTTGAGAAGGTAGTTTGTATTCATTTTCTTGAGAAATAAGTACATTCACTCAAGTTTTTAAACTAAAAAAAAAGGAACCGGAAATGATACAAATCAAATGGAATGGATAATCACAGAATTCTTATTTGAATTGAAGGGGTATAGATAATTATTGTTTACTATTCAATTAGATGAATACACCGTTCATTGACTAATTTCATTAGGATTTCATATTTATTTTTTATGTTTCGATGATTTTCTTTCTTTCTGCTCTGTTATCAGTGTTATCAAGTCATTTCTTCCAACATATGCTATATAAGTATGCGCATCTTTACAATTACATAACACAAAACACTTACAGTTAACTCAATGAGTAATTCGAATACTAGCAAACATAAACAACCTACTGGACGTATTATTCAAAATTTTCATCTCGTTTGGTTAGACGCAAATATAAATGAGAAAGGTGATGATTTTCGCAATTCCATTACGAAATTGCGGCTTTAATCGTGGACATATCGTGGACTTTTTAAAATACTGTCGTGTCGAACTCGCTGGAAATTCGATGGAACTGAAAAATGTCGACCAAATTGAAAAAAAGTATCGTAATCATCAACCAATTTGGTGGTACACATGTGAGACTTTTCTTTATTCCATGCTTAATCGAGCTCTTCGACTCATGGATGTCGATATTATCATCCAAATGGGATTTTTCATTCACGATTTACATAAGAATATTGCTGACCTTCATTCGAAACAGTTCCATGGTCAAACATCTTCAAACACATTCACCGTCTGTCGTGGTCAAAATTTGTCACAGACCGATTTCAATCAATTGAAGCAGAATCAAGGTGGATTGTTAGCATTTAATAACTTCTTATCAACCAGCAAGAATCGAAAGACACCGTTAGAGTTCATTCATCGTAATCCAGGTCAAGGTGATTTTGTTTCAGTATTATTTATTATGCGCATCGATCCTTCGATCCAAAATGCACAATTCGCCAATGTCGATGAAATTACTGCTGTTGAGGGCGAAGAAGAAATTCTCTTCTCGATGCATTCTGTATTTCGTACTGGACAAATTAAACAACTTACTGGTTCTATACCTATCTGGGAAGTAGAACTGACATTAACTAGTGATAACGATCCAGAACTACGCGAATTATCTGACAATATTCAGAAAGAAACATCTTCTAATTATACAGGATGGGATCGTCTCGGTATGCTACTCATCAAATTAGCAAAGTTTGGCAAAGCTGAAGAGTTATATCGAATTCTACTGAAACAAACGTGTGATCAAAAAGAAAGAGCACATATATTTCATCAATTTGGCCGAATTAATGATAATCAAGGCGAGTACTCGAAAGCACTTGAATATCTTGATCGTGCATAGAGCCCTGCAGGACAGAGAAAACCTGTCCTGTCCTGCCCTGTCCTGCCAGGACAGGACAGGATCAGGTTGACAAATTTTTGCAGGTCAGGTTGAAGT
>JGI26540J51217_10003115_pt1 | contig 10103 bp, 9 predicted proteins | sample ThiBio_1000_plan_2_FD_51217 | JGI IMG/M metagenome (IMG submission 51217)
AAAAAAAAACAGGAGAATTTCGTTTAATAAATATATTAATATTGTGAACATGCTCCTTTTTGTTTGAAATATTGATGTCGAACAGAGAATTTTTTTAATATTCAATATTTGCCCCGGTTTTCTTAAAAATTTCATTTGTAAACACATCGTTGGTATGGCTATTCGTTTAAAATACTGCAAACTATCACCAGAAACCAAGACTGTGGCACTTGGCGAAACAAGAAGACGAGGTAGACCATCAAAAGCTAAAGCTGCATTGCTGATGCAATAATGTTTTTTANTGACCATTTATTTCGTTCCCACAATCCATCTCTGGATGCTATAAATTTTGAAATGAATATTGCGATCGACAAAGTAGNTATATTCNAAAGTTAATAGTTTTCTGTAAAAGTCAATCAAAATTAATTGAGCATGTAGAATCNGATATGTTCAAAAACCCGAATTTTTGTAGATGAGTGACGTATGTCTTAGGAGAATTCTACTTAATAAGGAAATTCGAATGAGAAATATATATTCAATTGGTGTCCATCAACAGAATATTACAAGAAAAACTTATATTTTCAATGATTTTGCGAAACAGTTAAAATGTTTTTCATGTTATTTAAGCAAATTTTATTTTATCTCGAAACAATTTTTTTGATTGATTGAATAATATAAAATTTCACTAGACTAGATTTGAATAAAATATGCTAAGTATATTTGATCTCTGTATCTCTCATTCCACTTATGCATACAAATCTAAATCAAACTGTCTAGAAAACCATTTTCGATCGTTGACATGAATAATTCGGTTGATATTGAAACTCGCAGACCAATGAAGACAAGATTTTGTACATTCTATGAGCGTGCACAATTACTTATCGGTTTGTCAGTACCAATAGTCATTGTTATTTATACTTTCGTTCAATACAATAATGAACAAGCGATCGCTGAAAAAAATCGCCAACAAGATCTTGCAATTTTGAATGAAACTCGTATCAAAGATTTAGAACTTGCAGCTGATGTACGAGCACATGATTTATCAATGGCTGATGATCAACAAAAGGAAGATCTTTTAATTAAATATCAATATNTTGTGGCTAATTTGTTAACTAACACTGGTAAATTGTCCGATAAAAATTCACATGCCGTTTACTTCAAAACACTTGTTACTTTGTCTCGATTAAATGCAGCTCGTAAAATATCTTTAATTCAATCATTATACAGTATCAATTTAATCCAGCGACATGGGGAATCTCCAGTTATTCCTTTAGCATCAGCAGATTTAGCAAATATCAATTTTAGCGTAGTGACTGAGTTTCCATGTATTGCATTTGAAGGTGCCTTACTCAATAATGCATCATTTCGTCACGCAAATATCGATAGAGCAAGTTTTAAGAAAGCAAAATTAAGCCATGCGGACTTCTCCTATACGATTAGTCCTAATAAACAGCGAAATTGTAATGATAATGACCATGAAGACGGAATTGTTTTTCGCGAAGCATACATGTATCGAACTAAATTTATCAATGCATCATATATTAGCGCATATTTCGGTCAATTTGCAATGGCTAATGAAGCGAATTTCTACGGTTTTAAATGCGTATCGTGTGATTTTTCGGATGTAAGTTTAATACGGGCTAATTTCACCGAAGCATCGATTCAAGCAGGAAAACTCGACAGCACTACTTTTTCTCGTGCGAATATGACTGAAGCTTGTTTGCATAAATCCTACTTTCAAACTGTTGAATTATCGGATACAATTATGACAAATGTAAATGGAACTGAAGCTGAATTTAATAAATGTGTATTTTCCGGAGCATATCTTGTCAATTCATCATTCAATCAAGTGAAAATAATTCAAAGTTCTATGTTGAAAGTTAATTTAACTGATACAGATTTATCAAAATCAAATTTAACAAAAGTCATATTCATATCTGCTGATCTACATTATGTCAATATGCAACATGTTTATGCATACAAATGTAATTTTACACAAGCTGATTTCACAAATGCTGATTTAACCAATGGTATTTTTATTGAAAATGATTTTTCCAATGCAATTCTAACTCATCAACAATTAGCAAGTGCTAAATCTCTTCAAGGATCGATTCTTCCTAATGGAACAGTTGCTATTTAATAGTCATAGTATTCCTGAAAATCGTTTATCAGTTAAAATTCTTGGATTACTATTATTCACTTGTATCCATTGATTTGATCGTAAACATTTTTTATACGATAAATAAACACTAAAATTATTCCAAATCATATTTCCACGGATTCCACTAAATATTGCCCAATCAGTTTCTTGATCAATATTAATATAGGATGTCATGATCTTTATATCCACAAATGTTAATTTATAATTTATTGCTGTTGAATCAATAGTTTTTATTAGGAATATAATACTCAAGAAAAATAACCAACGCATCTATATCTTGCTTGAAAGAAAATCACACTGTTGTCTTTATACGAAGATAACACCTTATAGCAAATAAAAAACAATTCAAATCTACTGAACGAATCCATTACTTAAACTTTATTTCGAAGATGTTTTTTTCGAAATTCCAAAAAAAAGACTAATGAAGTAAAAATACATTTGAATTATTTAGACTGTTGGGTAGCTGGCCATTGTGGCAATACCGCATTGGTTGTTTTTGTTACGTGTCATTTGAATGTAACCTTCTTGACCCCAGCTTTTACCCCAGCTGTTTTTAACGAGCCAATAATCGTTGCTACCTTCTGCACCATAACCAACAGCGAGAACACCGTGATCGAGTTGAGTTTGTGAGCAAGCATGTTCATTGTAGATACCTCGTTTGTACAATTGAAATGATGAGTGTGAAGCATCAATGGCGACTGAAATTGGACCAAGTGTACCAACAGCTTGTTGAAGAGCAGCTTCATCTTTTGATTTGATATCAGTGAAACCACATCAGCAGCTTTGAATTTACAACTTTCATCGACGGCTTTGTATGGGTATGATGATTCGGTATCAATACCGTTGTTTTCTTTGATGTATGTGAAAGCTTGATCCATTAAACCACCGTTGCAACCCATGTTTCCTTGTTTTCGTGAACAATCAACTAAGTTTTGTTCGGAAAGTGAAACAAGTTGACCAGTTTTGGCGAAATGCCTTCAAGAGCACCAGTTGATGAAAAAGCCCAGCATGAACCGCATTGACCTTGATCTTTGATTGGTGTAACGTATCCTTTTGTTCGCCAATCAATGCTATCTGGAACTTGAACATTAGCATCGAAGGTGAAGACTGGAGCATTTGTGTTTTGAACACGAGCTGATGAATTGAAACCATTCATAACACGGTTGAATTCAGCGTTGGTCTATTCATAGATGAAAATAAAACAATTAGTAATTTATCTAATAAGTAGATGTGATTTTTTTACCATATCAGCATAAGCATTCATTCCGAGCCAGTATGTATGAACACCGAGATCAGCAGCAAGGTTATGGCTGTTGACAATTTTCAAGTTGTCTTCCCAGATAGCACGACTGAAAAACAATGATTTTCATTTCTAATAAATGAAACTCAAAAATAAAAATTTACCGAAGATTTTCTTCAACAGCTGAATATTGTTTGTTATGAGCTTGTTTCCATAAGCTCCAATGTTGATTGAGTGTAACATCGAAAGCCAATGTACAGCTGAAAGCGAGAGCAAGAACGGCTAAAACCGAAAGCGATTGCATTGTAATAAACAAGAAAATGATTGTGATAAGACTCAATTTTCAGTTGACTTTATATAGTCTTACGCATATCAAAGGGCAAATGTACTTCTATCATATCTTTCAAACTGAAATGCATTCTCACGATTAGTTGACTTGCATGATCATCATCATCATCATCATCATTCGTTTTGTTTTTCTTATTTTAATGCTTTGTCAGCAGAAAAATGTACTTTTCTAATCTATCGACGAAATAACAACATACGGGATGAAAAGATTTCGTTATTCTTCTACAAACACAGCCAAAAAAAATTGCCAACATGTTGCATGTTCTTCTCACATCTTAGTTTTATAATCCAATCGAGCTTCAAGGTCGTCTCTGTTTTTACTTGGTAAATACATTCAAATACAATTTTTTTTCCATCGTTCCTTGCATAAACAAGGCGAAAGAATGACGTTGTGTCACCATAAAAATTCGTTCTGCATACTGGATGGCTGAAAATCAAGCAAAAAAAGAGAAAAGTGATTGGGAACTTTTTACCAACAATGGAAAGTTTAACAGTAAAATACCGCCATCCCAACGACTTATTCGAAAGAAAAGTAAATTTCATAAATCTTCACAAACTCTCTATTTGCTTAGTTTTGTTCATCGGTAGCTGCTGTTGTCAAAATTCTCGCTGTACCATCAGTTAAAAATTTCAAACCCGAAAAAGCTGTGCCAAAAGTAGAATATGTCGAAGATGTTATCGTCGTTTGGTTAGATCAGTCACCGAATAATAAACTCGCTAATAAAACCTCAACAAATCAGCTGAAACAAACTGTGAATTGTGTTAAAGTTTTTATTGATTCGGAGAAATGTCTTACATTTATGTCTGGTTTGAAAAACGAAAAAGTTTTAATCGTTCTATCTGGATTAGTCGAAGAAACTTTTGTTTCAAATGTTCACGATGATAAAAAACTCGAATCAATCTACGTATTTTCTCCTGGCAAAGCCAAAACTGAAACTTGGTTTGATAAATATCCCGAAATCAGTGGTGTTTACACAAGTTTAGTGTCACTATCTGATCAATTAAGCAAAGATNTAAAANCAATCAGCTATAATCTCGTCGGTTTTGAAATCGTGGAAAAATCATCATCAAAATCGAACCAACAGGATGCAGCATTCATGTACGATCAATTGTTTCAAGACATTGTCTTGGCAGAGTCCGATGAAAACATGCAAGATATGTTCGAATTTTGTGAACAACAATATCGTGGCAATGATAAAGAACAAAAATTTCTCAAAGAACTCAAAACCAAATATAATTCGAAATCGCCGATTTGGTGGTACACGTGTGAAGCATTTCTTTATCGTATAATGAATAAGGCTCTGCGTGAACATCAATATGATTTACTGTATTTATTACGAGTATTTATTCGTCATCTTCATCAAGAAATCGCGAAACAACAGAGAAATAATAATGTTAGTGAAATGACTTTATATCGAGGACAGGCAATGGAGAAGGATGAATTCGAACGACTTCGTGCAAGTGAAGGTGGATTATTGTCAGTTTCGAATTTTCTTTCGACAAGTGCTGATCGTGATATCGGCCTTTGGTTTGCTAATGAAGCTCTTAAAGATACGAAGAAAGTGAGCATTCTAATGGAAATCAAACTTGGGAAGAATAGTAAAGTTCCAGCTGCGAATATCACCGGTTTTAGTGCCATTCCGAAAGAACAGGAATGGTTATTTTCAATGGGATCAGTGTTTCGTATTGGTTCATTAAAAAAATTACCTGAAGGCATATGGGTCGTACCGTTGACATTAACAGATGATCAAGACAAACAACTTCATGATTTAAAACAGCATATGCAAAAGTCGATGTGCGACTCGAATAGTTGCTTGAACTTCGCTAGTTTAATGTGTACATTAGCAGCGTGGAGTAAAGCGGAATACTTTTATTTGAAAGCACTGGAAAGTGAAACAGCTTGGCAGCGACGTTCAGTTCTTTTAAACAATATCGGATTAGCTAAAGGAGAATTGGGAAAACCTGATGAAGCACTCCATTATTATCTCAAATCACTTGAACTTAAGGATGTAAACGGATCAAATGATAAAGCTGATAAAGCATCAACCTATAATAATATTGCAACTCTTTACTACGAACTGGGTAAGATGGATCTAGCCGTGTTTTACTATCAAAAAGCTATCGAAGCAGCGAACACAGAAGGAAACACTAATCAAGGATTGATGGCTACGCTGCTCACAAATATAGCTACTATTCTTTCTGATCAAGGCAAGTATGATGAAGCTTTAGAAAAAAGTGAAGAAGCATTTGGTATTCGTAAACAAATTTTCCCAGATATTCATCCAGATATAGCAAGTTCATATGGTACTATTGGTAATATAATGTATAAAAAAGGCTCGTATGAAAAAGCAATTGAATACATGGAAAAAGCAGTTGAGATTGACCAAAAAGTATTACTAATAGATCATCCTCAACTTATTCTGCATTCGAAAAATCTCGCAACATTTAAACGACAACAACAACAACAACAGTCTAATCAGTAAAACAAATTTATTGAACTTTCTATTTTTCTTTCTTTGACAATAAACCAGGACTGACGTCGGAGTTCTTAAGAAATTGTATTATTTGAACAATTCCAACCTTTCGGTGGAATAAATATGCTCGGATCGAATTCTTCTACAACAATAGTATAATTGGTAAACCATAAATCTTGATAAATATCAAAGAATGGTTGAGGAAGTGTATGTTGATAAATGAGACGTCCATCTTCAGCAGCCAAATCGATAAACCACGTAACGATATCCGTAGCACAATTCCAGCGATGAGCTTTTGTTGTATCATAATACAATGTTAAATTGTATTTGCACATTTCAGCAACCCAATTTTGTGAGAGTGTTGTTGGTATTCCCGGATATGTAACACATGATACTCCATTTGATGTCAAACTAGCATAATACTGATACTGGTTGGATGAAGATGATGATCCAAAAAAAGTATCATACGGAACTGGAAATGTTCCAGCATAATAAAGATCATCAGCTCGAAATTTTTGATTAGGTGAATCAATTATTTGGTAGAGAACGCCGGCACCAGCATTTGATTTCGTTGTCGTATTAGTGAAGTTAAATGTTGCTTGTGCTGTCCATCTTGGTGGATAAATAGGTGGACTAGGAGCTGGATCTTCAACATAACTCTTACTAGCCAAATATTTGGCTGTTGATGAGCATGCAAATATCAATAAGAATACGAATAGTAAGATATTCTTCATTTATATTCTATCTCTATGTCAGTTTAAAAGTAAAATCCAAAGCTAAATTGTACAATATACTGGTTTTATATAAATTTACTGTTAATCCGAGTCAAAATTTCGAAAGAACGAGTTATTTCGTAAGAATAGATAAAGATCAATGTTAACAACAAAATACTAATCCCAGAAATGTAACAAACATTCTATACAAATCTTCTTATTTCTTTTAGACTCCATCACTATATGAGCGAAAAACAGATTTAAAATCATAAATCGTCGTCTGTATTTTTTTCCGTTTTCAAAAAGAAAAACAGCCGAATTATATAAACGAAAAAGAAATTGATAGGTGTGAGTTCGAAGGCTTTCTCAATCAGTTCACACATACAATTTTATGTAACGACAAAAGAAACAATAAAAGTGTTGAAATCATATCGAAAAAAATTGCCAATCGTTGTTTACGAGTTGTATAGTTGCATTTGAATTCCAGTGTAAAAATCTCTATGTCACTAACTGCATCAACAACGAGTATCTTAAAAAATAAAACCGATTGGCAACTCTTTACAAATAATGGTAAATTTGACAGTAAATTACCACCATATCGACGACTTCGTTCGGAAAAAAGTAAATCGAATATAAATATTACTTCGTTATACCGTTTTTTTTTCGATAGATTATAGTTTATTCGCATTGTCCACATGTACTTCTGAAATGTACAAACCAGAAAAAGCACTACCAAAAGTTGAATATGTAGAAAATGTTCTCATTATATGGTTAAATCAATCGATGAGTAACAGACTTACTCATGAAATATCAATAAATCAATTGAAACAAGTAGCAAATGTGATTAAAATATTTTCAGATGCTGAAGAATGTGAAACATTCATACATACGGTCAAAGACGAAAAACTTCTCGTGATTCTATCGGGAAATATCGATAAAAACTTTGTTTCAACCGTTCATAGTGCAAAACAACTCGAGTTAATTTATATTTTCTCTCCCGGCAGAGCAAAAGTCGAAAGTTGGTTCAGTCAATATTCNGAAATTCAAGGTATTTATACGACGATGACATCGCTCTGCGAACAATTAACAAAAGATATTAAAAAAATCAATTATGATCTTATCGGATTTACCGTGATGGAAGGTTCAGTACCGAATACAACATCGAAATCAAATCCGCAAGACGCCACATTTATGTACGATCATTTATTTCGAAACATTGTCTTGACCATACCCGATGAAAACATGCAGGATATGTTCGAATTTTGTGAACAACAGTATCGTGGCAATGTTCAAGAAGAAAAATTTATTAAAATTATTAAAACAAAATACACATCGCACACTCCTGTTTGGTGGTACAGTCAAGAGATGTTTCTCTATCGTATGATGAACAAAGCTTTGCGTACACATCAATACGATTTACTTTATTTACTCCGAGTATTTATTCGTCATCTTCATCAGGANATTACTACCCAACAAAAGTGTCAAAGNATTGTTCTCAAGACTTTATTTCGNGGACAAGGAATGGACAAAGACGATTTCGAACGACTTCGTACGAATGAAGGTGGACTTGTATCGATTTCGAATTTTTTTNCTACGTCTGTCAATCGCGATGCTGCTCTTTGCCGTGCACGTGAAGCTCGTAAAAACAAAAAGAAAGTGAGTATTCTAATGGAAATAAAAATCAATGGAAATACGACGATTCCCGTTGCAAATATGACTGGTGCGAATCCACATAGTAAAGAAGAAGAATGGTTATTTTCGACGGGATCCATCTTTCGTGTTGGTTCACTAAAACGTTTGCCTGATAGGATATGGGTCGTGCCATTGATATTAACGGATAATGAAGATGAACAGTTGGATGCTTTGAAAGATTATTTCAAGAAAACGATGGCAGATAGAAATATTTGTTTGAATTTCGGTAGTTTAATGTATCAATTAGCATCGTGGAGTAAATCGGAATATTTCTTTTTGAAAGCACTCGAAAGTGAAACAACTTGGCAACGACGTTCCGTTCTTTTGAATAACATCGGACTAGCCAAAGAAGAACTGGGTAAACCTGATGAAGCACTTGCTTGTTATTTCAAATCACTTGAACTTAAACTTAATGCAGCAGATTCGGATAATACAGCAGACATTGCATCGACATATAATAATATTGCAACTCTGTATCATGGTCAGAAAATAATCGATCGAGCTATGGAATATTATGAAAAAGCTATCGAAGCTTCGAGTATTGCAGGATATAAAAATGAAGGATTAGTGGCTACATTGAATACAAATGTCGCTACGATTCTTACCAGTCAAGGAAAATATGCTGAAGCTTTAGAAAAATGTAAAAAAGCACTTGCAATTCGTTTGAAAACACTTCCAGCTATTCATCCAGCCATCGCAACAACATACGCTATTATTGCTAATATAATGTATAATATGGGATCGCATGTCAAAGCTATCGAATATATACAAAAAGCAATCGATATTGATCAATTGGCTCTGCCATCCGATCATCCTCAACTCATACTTCACACAAACAATCTCTCAATATATAAACAACATTTGTCGAATTCATAANCAAAAGATTTTTTATTTTAACAAAATATACTTCTTCACTTTCATAANGCCAGAGATATGTAATGAAGGCAAAAAAAAAGCAAACATTTTATTCAAACAATTATTTCTGGTATAAAATAACTTGCAAAAGCAAACATATTTCGAACTGTCCAATGTAAATCATTCGAATAATAAAATAAATTGAGTGGATCATTCAAAGAAAATCGTTTATTCAGTTGATAATAATAACGAAAAGGAAACATTGAATATTGTGCGAGAGAATGATCTTTTACTGATGCAAAACAACTTGCTAGGATATTATTAATGATTAATGTACCTTCNGTAGTTAAAGGAGCGTAATAACCAATTTTGATTTGAATTATAATATCGATCACTTTTGAAGATTTAATTTGATTATTCTTCTCTAATACAAATAAAAAATCACCAATTTGAACATGTTTTGCAAATATATATTTTTCATTTTNATTTTGTAATTTTATTGGAATTAAATGATATTCTGTCAAACTTATATTAAATCCAGATTCGGTTATTAACGTATAAAATAAAGCTAAAGAATAATTTTTCTTTATTTTATCGTAACTTTAATATACGCACATACCTTTGTTTGATCGATCTTCATG
>JGI26540J51217_10003119_pt1 | contig 10095 bp, 12 predicted proteins | sample ThiBio_1000_plan_2_FD_51217 | JGI IMG/M metagenome (IMG submission 51217)
ATTTTTTTCTCTCTTTCGATTTAGTTTTTATTATCTTTATTAAATCGAACAAAATTTCTAAAACGTTTCGGATTGAGACCATAGCCTTGTAAACGTTCGTCAGACATGTCCGTTAGCAAACGTTGATCATCGGATAGTTGTTGTTGTTGTTTTCGTTTTTTCTTCGTCGTTGTTTCTGCTGAAGAAGAAGTAGTAGTAGTGACTTCTTCGTTATGTGTCACTTCACTAGAAGAACGAAAAGAAAAAAAAAATCACGTTAGTTTTTCATTTCGTAAGGTATAAAAGAAATTGGTTGACTTTTTTTGCACTCATAAAATACCTACGCGAGAAGAACGAGAAAGAAAAAAGCGAAACGGAAGAAGAGAACACAAAAAAAAAGAGAAAAGATGGAAACTTCAAACAAAATTCCACCGAAAACAAAGTTTCGAAGTATTGTTCGAGAAGTTCAAATTACTACGTCAAACGATTCAAGTAAGCAGAGATTTGCTTTTAATCGAAAGAAAAATGATGATTTTTATTTGTTTTTCGCTCGTGAAAAGTCTGTTCGGCTGTAGAGGAACTGATCAATACACATCATCGATCACCATCGGTTTCTTCTGTTTTTCGAACAGCAACCGACAATGATGATTTACAAACAACAAAGCGTTCGTTTTCATGCGACAATCTTCTCTGTCACACTCAGACAAACGACAGTGGAACGGGCGATTCTGTTGCTGAACTTCCAATTCAGCCAGTCAACTATATTCAAGTGCCGATCTATGGCTATCCAGCAGTTGCCTACATGAGAAATCGATACGATTTCGATATGGATCTCGTTCGAGCTTATCAAAAACGAAATGAAACTGCTGCTCGTTGTCAGACACCGAAGTCAACCGGACTCAGACTATTTAAATCAACGAAATCGGCACCTCCGCCTTGTATACCGATGATTCGTAATCATCTAATTGACAGATCGTCAACTTGACGAACATGTTCATTTTGCAATCGAGTTTTCTTTTTGTTGACTTACCTTTGTTCTTCTTTGGGTTGATAAACACTCGAAAGAACTTTACGTTTTTTCTCGATGTTTTTCGCTTTATTTTTGTAAACGTGTCGATCGTGAAGTTCGTCGTCTTTCGAACGATACTGACAGGTTTTCTTCAATGAACACCAAGCGTTCAATTCACGATCATCAGCAGCAAGAATCTTGAAACAAAACGAATTTAATCTTTCGTTAGGATTCAGTAGGAAATTTTCAATTACTTCGTCGACTGTTAAACCGAAATCATTCGGTTCGACTTGTCGATATTGAAATCGAACTGGTGTATTGCCGATGAAATCCTCGCAATCGAGTTTATAATATTCATTGAAATATTGTTCGAAGGTTTTCTCTTCTGAAAGCAAAAGCAAAATGATTGATTTTGATGAATGCAAATCGAACTTGGATCGAATGTTGGTTTAGCTTGAGCAATTGCTTGACGAAGTTTCGATTTTTTCTTCGATTTCTTTGTTGTTGTTGTTGGTTGTTCTTCTTCCTGAGTTGATGATGCTGGTATCAGATCTTCTTTTGGTTCGTCCCAATTCTCAACTAAACATCGAAAATCATTCGAAACAAAATCTCGAATCAATTCAGAAGCGAACCTTGCAGCTCCTCATCGGATATTTCCGGTTTTTCTTCTTCGTCATTTCCTTGTTGATAATAATTATCATTGAATAATTCCTGAACAACGAAAAAAAAATGTTTTAAATTTGTGTTCTTTTGTTTTGCATTTTACATTCATTCGTCGATCGTATTCTTTGGGATCGAAATCTCCGTCTAAATCGTCGATATTCACTGGCAATTGATCATCGCCAGCGACGGTTTTTAATCGCGACATTTTCTGGAGAATTTCTTTTTTCTTGAGATTTTTCAAACGTTTGATTTCTTCGAGTTTTTGTTTACGTTCGAGTTCTTTACGTTTTTTTCGTTCTTCACGTTTTTGTTTTCGACGATCGTCCTTTCGACGAACACTATCTGCGATCGTTCGAGGATAACGTTTGAGCTAAACAGAGATTTACCAATTGAAATCAATTTCTCATTCGTTTTCTTACAAATTCAGCATCGGGTTCTTGATATCGAAAATTAAATTTTCGTTCGAATTCTTCAGCTTTTTCGAATTCTTTTTCGTCATCTTCTTCTTCTTCTTGATTGCCATTGATAATTTCATCATACGATGGAATTCTAAATTCAATTTGAATTTCAGACACGAGTCTTTTGACAAAAATTTACTTGGTTTCATCATCTTCATCATCGTCGTCATCGGTTTTACGCAAATGCATTTTGTTTAAAATAAAATCTCGTAAAAATCGATCACGTTCAGACAACGACGGATCATTCCAGTAGTCATGTAGATGTGCCTAAAGGATATTAATCGAACATTTGATTTTTTTTTTGTTTCGAAGAATAAATACGAGATCGGATTTCATTGATTTATCAGCTATATCACTCTTTTGTCCTTTTAACCAATCGATATAAGTTTCATCTTCTTTTGCCTAAGATAAATTCGATTATAAATAATTAATAAATAACCAACAAAAATGCTACTTTTTCTTCTTCGGTTTTGACTTTCTTTTTCAATAAAAGATCATCATCGTCATCGGTAGTTTTTGAAATTGCACTTTTTATGCTAGAAAAACAAATCTTATTGAAATNTCTTCNAAANTCTTTTTAATTTTTAACCTTCGTTTAATTTCTTCTTGTTCTTCGACAATTGACTTTTTCTTATTGGTTCTAGAATATTTTGTNTTTTCATTAAAAATTCAATTGATTTTCTTTTATAATAAATCNTACTGAATCGAATCATCGATTTCTTCGCCATTGTTGGTTGCTGATGCTAATGCATATTGAATTTCAGCATCTTTTAAATTCATTTTCTTCTCTTTTTTCTTCTTCGTAGTCGATTCCGATGGCGGTAGTTTATCTGACGATGTTGATGCATTGAAAAATGTTGTATTCGAATCGTAGATTTTCGGGTCACGTTTTTTGAGAATTGAATAACAACGAAGAAATTCTTTTTCGACTTCATCTGTCCATTCCTATCGAAAAGAAAACCAAAAATGAATCGATTTGTTTCAATTGAAAGAAAGATTCGTTGTACTTCAGCATTGTCATCCTCGGATTCTTCATCGGAATCATCATCTTCGATATCACTTCCATATCGAGCAATTACTAGACAATAAAAAACGACAAGAAATGATCTTCTTTATTAAGAAAAAATAGTTTTACATTTTTGTTTTTCTTCTTTTTGTCTCCATGTTTCATATTTATTCGCATAGGCTTTGTTAATTGTTAATGTTACAGGTGTGTCATCATCATCGTTATCATTATCATCGAACATTTTTGATTATTTGAACGTTAATTTGAAAAGATCTATATTTTGCAAGTAAAAGCAAAAGCAAAACGATGAGCCTCAATCTGATTGGTATAAATCTAGCCAAAGTGTCAAATGCATAATCTCCTCTTTAATGAAGTTCTTTGAATGATGTCACTACTAGCTCAATGAGAGTCGTCATAGTTTCCATTAGTCGATTCTTATTTGTTAGCCCGACCGAGAGCAGCTGTTGCTGACGAAGATCGATATATATTATATATACATTTAACATACTGAATAGAAAAAGAAAATTTTTCTTTTTTCTTATTTCCTTGATTAGTTAAAAATGACACAAGTTAGTCAATATTTATTTTTTCGTGAAGACGAAGAAAAAACAACATACCGATCGATTATGTTTCTTTTTTAGGCTGAAGTTGATGATACATTAAAACGTATTCAAGAACATAAGGGCGTACAAGGTTTTTTAATTATAAATAATGATGGTTAGTCTGATTTTTTGTGTTTGTCAAAAAAATGTTTTATTATTATTTCAAAAGGCATTCCGATCCGTTCAAATCTTGACACATCTCTAACGCAACAATATGCAGCATTAATTAAATCTTTATCTGATAAAGCTCGTTCGGCTATACGTGATATCGATCCAACGAATGAACTCGTTTTCTTTCGAATGCGTACAAAAAAACATGAGATTCTTGTTGCTCCTGGTGTGTAAACATTTTTATTCTAATTTTTTTAAAAATAATTATGTTTGTGTTTCGTTTCATTTTAGACAAGGAATATACAATGATTGTTCTTCAAGCAACAGATGCTTCATGAATTTAGAACAGTTATTCGTTTTTTTTTCTTTTTCTTTGTATTTAATATCATTTTATCGTTTCACGAGAAAAAACAGCCTTATTCGAACAACAAGAAACTAAATTTCAAGTTCTTTCTTTTAGATAATGCAATGTCCTCGCCAGTAGTCAAACAACCGTTGTATAATCGATTTTCTCTCGATCGACAATGTCCAATGTCGACACTGGAATATCATGGTCCACCGTCGTTTAATTTTCGACCATCGATCACAACATCAAAACATGATCTGCATCAATCACCGGTGTTTAAACAAAACATGTATCTAACTTTTAGTAAACCTTCTCAACCAGTGATTGAACATTGAATGAATGAACATTATATCTTTGTACAATTTTTCTTTTTGTCAAACCGGTTTGCATAATAAATCTATTTTAAGCCAACGAGTAATAAATCGAAGGATTCGTTTAAATCATATCGAAAGAAGAAAAAAAAATGGGAAGAGAAAGAAAAAAAAGTGAATGGCGAGAGCAATGAAGCGTTTATTGTCTAAAAAATAAATACTGTATAATAATATAGAAATAACCTTGCCGTAACACGCATAAATATCACGCAGACAAAAATAGCACAAACTTAAACATGGCAAATGCAATTCAATCCAATCCCGTTTATTATTCAACTATTTCGTTGAATCCAAATGATCAATCGACGACGCGAACCGTCGTTCTACAGCGTCGTTCTGATCATCAAGGTTTTGGTGTTTACATTGGCGAGGATATTCCGTCGGGACTTTATGTTGTTACAGTCGAACGTAATTCACCAGCAGCAGAAACAAATATTCAGCCAGGTGATCGTGTTCTTGCATTTAATGGCATCTCAGTTGCATCGATACAGAATAATCCGAAAGAACGACTTATACAAGTCGCAGCCAATTCATCGACTTTATCATTAACAATTAAATCAACTGATATCTATCAAAATTTACAAGTACCTTTGATGAATAGCGCGACAACGAATACTTATAATCAAAATCCAACTCAAAATGTACAACATTATACATCGAAAAAGGCAATCGATTCGAAAACAGATCTCGAAGGGTATGAAAATCAATGAAATAGTCGATTGTTTGAAGGAGAATTCGATTTTGTAGATATATTCGATCATTATTTGGAGATGCAAATATTCAAATTCTACAATCTGGTTCGGAAATTGATATGAAACCATCGGCAACTTCACTTCGACAATCGAAAACTTCGTCGAAATCTCTTCCAACTAAACATGAATCGAAAAAAGCACATCGTAAGCGACATGAACGTTCGAAACGTGTCACTCTTGTTAATGTTGAAACACAAACGACGAACGATAATGATGAAAACAATTTTGGTCAATATTCAGGTCGAACATCATCAAAACAAAATAATTCGTCACGTCCAAATATGGGTGTCAGTAAAATTATATCAAAAAATCAATCGTCCAATGCCATTAGTACTCAAAAGGCATTAGAAAGTCAGAAATACTTCGAGAAAATGATTATTTTTCTTTATTTTTCTCCTCATTGTTTTAGAAGATAAACCTTTGGAATTCAGTAGTATATCATCGTCATCGAGTTCAGAAAGAATATCTACACTACCAAATATTCAAAAACAATCACCATCATCAGGTAATAAAGAGATTTAATTCGAACGAAAATATTTTGATTATTTTATTTAACTGGAATATTTCAAGTTAATAACAATACTTCTGCGGCAAATCCAACGATGACACACATGGCTGATGTGGTACAGGCAGCTATGCATGCTTCACAAAATAGAGATAGTAAGAAATTCATTCAATATTATCCTAGTTTCTACTTTAATTGTTTCTACAAAGAACTTGATAATCGTTCACAAATTCCTCAAAAATCTGAAACTGATAAACAAACAACTGGCACTATTTACACATCAACAGCAGGTCGAGATCAACCTCAACCTACAGGACGAGACCAAGTTCAACCCACGGGTCGAGATCAAGTGCAACCATCAGGTCGTGATCAGCCAAAACCTACTGGCCGAGATCAAATTCAACCTACAGGACGTGATCAACCTCAACCTACAGGCCGAGACCAAGTTCAAGCTACAGGTCGAGATCAAGTTCAAGCTACAGGTCGAGATCAAGTTCAANCTACAGGTCGAGATCAAGTTCAANCTACAGGTCGTGGTCAACCACCACCATATACAGAATCAGCAAATAATCCTTCTACTAATGCAGGCTCATACAATGTTCCCAAAGGACAAGTTAATGAAAATACAGCAGCAGCAGCGCCAATANCAAGTGNCAATGCTACACGTGATTTACATATGGTTCGTCGAGCGGATTTTCAAGGCTTTGGTTTTCATATACAATACAATAAAAAATACTATCTTATTCAAAGTGTTGAACCTGATAGTCCTGCCGCAGCAGCTAATCTTCAAGCTAATGATGTTATTCTCTACATTAATGGAGATAAAACAGATAATATGCCCCATGGAACATTTGTTCAAATCGTTAACAGTAGTCAAGCAGTTGATTTTGTTGTTCAAACTGCTAGTGATTATTTACGTGCTAATCCGGCAGTAGCACGTTCTCAAACAACAACAACAACAACAGCATCAACAGCAGCAGCTCAAGCAATAGCAAGTCAAGATGATGACAAAAACAAAACGGGCCTTTCGAAAGCATTAGGCAAATTTGCCGTTCGTTAAAACTATTTTTCTTTTTTCTGAACATTTTAAACAGTAGTTTTATGAAATTTACTTTTTTCAACATATTCCTATTAAATCTTACTTAACGTACACATCTATTTATGGACTAACTAAAGTAGAACTTCTGTTCGACTAGTAATCAGATAAAAATGTAAGATTAATCTAAATAGATCATATGTTACTTGATCTTTTCCATCATCATCATTATGTTTTCTCCTTATGTAATCAAATCAATAACGGTTAACTCGATCGTTAAGCAATCAGATATGGAATAATCCAAGAATATGAAGAAAATCGACGAATAAATTTTCTGTTTTGTTTTGCTTTGTTTTTTATAAATGTTCTGTTCACACATCTTTTATGTATAAAACAAGAAAGAAAGAAAGAGAAATCAAAAAGACAGATCCAAAACGAAAGAGATAGGCTGTTTGTATAAATAAAAAAAGAGAATGAGAGAACCGTAGCCAGTGTACGTATATCGAACAATAAAAGCTGAACTGAAATCCACACATGCACACATTAGCTAACTAGAAAAGAAAGAAAAAGAGAAAACGGATGCATTCCCGGATAAAAAAAAAAAAGAATAAAAGTTAGATGAAATGAACGAATATCCAAATGTTCTTTATTCGATATGTATGTTTGTTGCTAAAATTTCTCCTGTTGATGTCGTTTGACATCCTTGAGAAATGAAACGACCGGTGTCATCGATTTGTTCACGTAATGAAATCGTATTTGTTTTTTGAATAACTTGTTGTAAATTACGTCGTAGAACTTCAGCATCAAGACCACCGGCCATTTTCGGTAATGGACATTGTTCTTCATCTAATGTCGGTAAACCAAGACGACTATGTCGATTTGAATTTGTTGAATTTACAAGTGATATAGGCGACATTTGTCCGCCATTGTTATTGTTATTATCGAGATTTTCATCATAACCACTACCGTTAAAATCATTTCCGATTTGATATGCATTTAAATCTTGATCCATCGGTATATAACCACCATTCGATGAATTATTAGCATAATTATCAAACGATGGCGGAGAAATGTAACCACCACCACCACCATTCGATGATGTCATTGATGAAAGATTATTTGTACTTGCCGAATGAACAATGTTCGGACGGGGTGTTGGACGTGTCCATGTTTTCAATGATTTCCATTTTGTTGAACCTTCTTTTGGACCAAGTATAGCATTGAAATTTAATGTATCGCCGGGATTAAGTACACATGTTAAATCCGTAAATGTTTCGAAATGACATGATTGTATATCGAAAAAGACTTGTTCATTATTGTCCATATTAATAATTCCATATTTCGGAAATATTCGAATGACAATACCCGATGCTGTTATTGTACTTGATGATTGTTGATGTTGTTGTTGTTGTGCTAATTGTGTTGATGATGATGATGTTTGTAATGAATTGCTTGTCGGTGTAAAATTACCATCGGTTTTATTGAGAAGTGCTCGTACAGCATCGGATTTAACACTAACCGTTCCATCGGTGTGCAATTGAAAAACGGCATTATGTCGTTTGAAAAAGATGATTAAATCATCACGTGTAAAACCAATTAATTGAGTTAAATAATCGGGCGCACGAGCTAGAAGGCCAGGTACACTTTGAAGTAGAACATGTCCATTTTTATGTAATAAACGCATAACATAATGAACAGCTTTGACTTCATTTGGTGTTAAACGTTGTGTTTGATTACGATTTATTGATGATGTTGTTGATGAAAGTAGAATCGATGAATTCGTCGCACTTGTTGGCGTACTTGGCATTGAATTACCGCCGATCATCGGTCGATTAGTTGATTTAAATGATGTCGAACGTGTTAACATGAGATTTGTCGATGGTGTACTTGCGAGTGTAACACGTCGTTTAGGTGGAGGCGATGGTGGTGGAAATGGAACGCCAGGTTGATCGGCTTTACCTTTGAGACCGCAGAAATCATCTCGAACAATGAATATATGTGGATAACGTAGAAGGAAAATTTTAAATTCATTCTGTGGTCCAACATATTTTCTGACATCGGCCGATGCTTGAGATGCATGTCCGGCAACGCTCACAATCGGTAACCATTCTTCTTCACGTTTTGTTAATTGTTTTCGAAAGAAATTTATAGCTTCCTGTTCAATTTCACGCATCGTTTTGGCGTCCCATGTTGTTTCATTTGAATTATTATTTACTGTTGTTGTATTATTATTATTCGTATTATTTGTATTATTATTACTAGATGTTGTTGTTGAATCATTTTCACTCGCCTCGTTACTCGAGGCGGGCGAAATTGTTGTTTTTGATCGATTATGATGAGATTTATTTGTTGCTGATGTTGATGTTGTTGGATTGATTGTTCGTACGGGTGTTGCACTATTGGCCGATACAGTTTCATTATTTACCGTAAATAATGATGGATATCGAAGCAAGAATTGTTGTAATCCTTGCTCATTGCCACCAACAGCACGTAACATTTGAGGTGTAAATGTACGATCAGCGAAGCTATCGTAAAGCTTCACAATAGGCATGGCTTGATTGTTGCGAATGAGCACATCGAGAATAAATAGAATGGCTTGATGAGCCACCTGATTAAACATAAACAAAACCTAAATGAATATATTTAGAAAAAGAAATAAGAAAACTTGCCGACGGCTCATCGATTGCTATTCCGTGCGTCTTCTCGGCAGATGCCACAGTAGCCGATACTGGCAGTGTCGTTGTCGTCGGTAGTGGAGGCGNTGTAGTAGTATTAGGTGTCGTCGGTTGTGAAGACATCTCCTCCTCCTAGAAAAAACAAAAAAAAATAAAACACATCGAACGAAATTGAAATTTGAAAAATGTTTGATCTCGTCACGGATCAATGATGAAGTCTATCGTCTTCGGTTTAATGACACTTGTCGATATACATATATCAATTAAAGATCTCTCGTATTTTGACCTTCGTCGTCTTTCTTTTCTTTCTTTATCAAGGGATAACGAAAGAGGGGGGATAATAGAATAACGTTAAAGCTTGTCTACATATGGTGGCGTGCTTGAGATAACTGAAACGATGTCGAAGATTAGTTGTACATATAGACACGCACTTCTTTTCTTTCTTTCTTCCTTCTCTCTCTCTCTCTCTCTCTCTTGGTCGATATCGACTTGCTGACTACTATTACTTCTGTTAAAGACATTTATAGATGGATATGCTTATGCATATACAAGTATTCTATCTATCGTTCGTTCGCTCGCTCG
>JGI26540J51217_10003122_pt1 | contig 10082 bp, 13 predicted proteins | sample ThiBio_1000_plan_2_FD_51217 | JGI IMG/M metagenome (IMG submission 51217)
TTGTTCTTGTTCTTGTTGTTGCTGTTGTGGTTGTTGTGGTTGTTGTTCTTGTTCTTGTTGTTGCTGTTGTGGTTGTTGTGGTTGTTGTTCTTGTTCTTGTTCTTGTTCTTGTTGTTGCTGTTGTGGTTGTTGTCCTTGTTGTCCTTGTTGTTGTTCTTGTTCTTGTTGTTGCTGTTGTGGTTGTGGTTGAGGGTGTTGTTGTTGTAGTGGTTGAGGATGTTGTTGTTGTAGTGGTTTTGGTTGTTGTTGTTGCTGTTGTTCAGAACTTTGATGTACTGAAACGATTTGTTTTCGTTAAACAAAATTTAAACTTTTTCCTTACTTTGATTTTGCTGGTGGATGTTGACTTGTTTTCTAAACTGTGTGAATGGTGGCAACAAACCGTAGCTAGAATCGCCTCTATAAGTGATGAACTCCTTTGAAATTGACATGTTATCGGTGATGATATTGGGTTGAGATTTTTCAACTTGTTCATCATCATCATCTGCATTGTCAAGATTAGAAAATGCTGTGGAAGATTCCCGTCGTTGACAATGAGCATCAGAAGTTTGAACATTTATATTATTAGTATTCAATGATTGTGAAACCTGCAACAAGATGATGTTGAGTATATTCTAGAAAAGTAAACACTTACAATATTTGACTTTTGTGACTGAACCATGTCGAAATTATCGGCAGCATTCTAAATATAGATTTAAAGAGTACAATATCTTTCAGATATTTTTTTTATTTATTTTCGCAAATAGCATAATACACACCAATGATGAAATCATTGGTGTTGAATCATAGCGAAGAGAGTCTTTTTCTTGATGACCTTGCTTAACATAATTCGATTGAAATGATTGATTTGGTTCTTCTGTTGTTCCACTTTCATTATTAATATGTTGACGCTGTTGATAGACAAATAAATATGTGAGTTTTAGATGTTTACAAAAAAAGATGGGTTAAAAAATCATGAATTGAAAAAGTAAAATTATACAAAGAATGTTCTTTTTTTATTAATGTCAATCTATTTTTAACTGGATTATAGAAAAAAAACTGCTGGTGATTTCAAAGGAATATGCTGTATGCCACATATAAGACTATTTTAGGTACTGAATATTTGTTGTCTATATTGCGTCGTCAAGATATTATGTTTTTTGCGATGGACAATCAAAATGGTTTATAATTATGTCATATTAGGTGATTTATTAATAAGTAACTCTCTCACTATGTTTCTATTAGCCGTTTTTTGCATTTTTATTAATGTAGTTTGGTGAGTAAAAAGGAAAATTGATAGGTGCCGATAGAAAACGAATATTAATTTTCAAAAAGCATTCGTTATCAAGCAATAACAGTTATTTTGTGTGTAAAATCGCCATAAGACAATTACCTGATCGTCATTGTTGTTCACATTGTCTTCTTTAGAAGACTTATTCGTATCTAAGCGTTTTTGTTGTCGTGTACGAACACGACTTACGTTGGACACTTGCTTTTTCGGTTTCATATCTGAAATAGAAAATATGATATTTATTTTTTATTTTCGTCAAAATATCTGAATAATTATGTATATGTATATTTAAAGCAAGAATATGAAATATTAATAGGGACTAAAACATTCATATTTGAAAACCAGAGAAAGAAGTTCGGATATTTGATTGAAATGGATTTAGGTTAGTTTCTTTGCAGTTTCGTATGTGCAGCAACAGAGAGAGAAAAAGCGAGCAATGTTCATCATCAAACCGACTAAACTGTTTTGTAAATCGTTTAAACCAAGAGTTACTTTGTTCTGCTGATTGCGTATTGAATTGTCTAATGATACTATTTTTACTTGGGTCAAGGTGCTCTTTACACCACTGATCAACATGGTTTCGATAATGATATGCGTCTATTGCGAATGATGAGTGGTATAAAAAAGTTGATGCGGGTGTTGCACGAAAAAAATTTGGATAATAATCGATAATGTGTTTGATTACATGGCAGCAATCGTCATAGACAAAGATTTTTGGTAGCCATGAATCTGCCATTTCATAAGGTTGCTCATTTTGTGCATTGTTACTTGAAATTCTAATTATGTCACAAAGACCTGATAATATTTCCTTCACTGTTTCTGATCTCATTATTTCATGAACTGCTAGTAATATATTACAATTAAAAACATAAATAATAATTCCGAACGTTCGATAGGATTGGGAAATATAAGCTTCTGGTTTTGATTTCTTTGTATTACAAGATAATCTATGATATGGTACACGACGCTTTCCATTACGTAAAAGCATATAATCATCGTCATCATCTCCCTGTATCAAATGTTCTTCTTGTGAATTAGATAAATGTATATGTTGACCACAATATTCAGATCCACTTAATGGACTTCGATGACACCCAACGACGAACTGGTCATATTCTGGCGTTTCGATCGTCTAAAAAATTCAATTGAAACAACGATTTTTAATACATGAGCACAGTATTATTATATTGAAGAGGAATATTTGAAAGTTTATAAACAGTATAATAAAGTTATGGGGAAGAAATATACTATGCGTTACCAGTGAATGAAATCTGCAAATTAATCTTCTTATCTTTTGATTACCATCACCGATTATCATTTGAGAGCAGTGTGTTCCACATGAAGAAAAACGCTTGTGTTGAGACCAAAAATGTACAAATAAAACATGAACAATGCGTTGGTACTGATAGAAGAATATATCCAGATTTTCTCCTGAACAAACATATGGAAAATGGATGTTTGAATAGCCCATAAAAAATAAGAAATGGATAAGCGCGAACGACAAGATGGTTCGTGTAAATAACTTTCGATCCAATTTTAGATTATCATTAGCCAGTAGACGATGTTTAAAATTATAAACATCAACAAAAGCATAAATAGTTATAGCACCAATAGCAAATAAAATTAGATAATCTTGTAAAACTGAAGTTTCGAAGGCATAATGTCCTCCCAAATAAATATACTTTGATTTGATAATATGTTGTTGAGTAAAACGACGTTCTTTTATGCCATTATTAATAATAAGATGGTATGATGGAAAATAAGAAATAGGATGGTTGTTAGCAAATGCAGTATGATCATGTTTGCAAGTGTACGAATATACCACAGCGTTCACTATTTCACCACTAAAACAAAATAAACAACATTTATATCTTTTATAATTAGAGAAATCTTGTCTGATTCTGTGAATGAAGTCCATAACTAAATATTCTCATTTAATAATGAAATAATGATGCACTCTGATTGCTACGAAATGAAAGTTATAAAAATAATGAATAAGATTTTTTTCTATACAATTGCTAAAAAGATCATTACTGAGAATTTTACGATTATCTAAATACTCACAAAATATGTCATGTAAGAGGAAACATCTTGATTCGAACACAGTAGATTCATTACTCTATCTTATTGTTAGACAGTAAAGTAATTTATACTTTCAACTTTATGTTTTAATAACACATGACATATTTTATAATTTTCTCTCGTCGATGGACAATTATATATTTTTTTTATAGATATCAGAAAATCGACTAGATAATATTCATGAATTCGAGCTTAAAATTATGAATATTTTCGAAAACATTTTATGTCTTGTGATAATAGAGATATAATGAAGACTAAATACCTATTAAGATACAAATTAACAGCCCGAGGTAAGCATGAACGCTGATCGTAGATTTTGTTACATTGAACACAATGGTATTCATGTGGATAAATGTGATATGTTGTAAAGAATGAAAGGTGATTAATCGCAGCGAATAATTGTACGAATTGATGCATATCATTGGGTATTGTAAAGGCAGGTAAATCTTTCCCAAAAAATCCACAGGCTAATTGTAAAATGGAGGTACTGATGTTTATTTTATATAGTGCATTCAGGAAATTGGACATGTTTTCAAATTTAGAATAAGAATCTAAAGATAAGAAGGAATATGTACGTGATTGAAAGGAAAGAAAAAGTTCTGTTAAAAATCTATTCCAAATAAATGAAAATTTTACACGAAAATATTTGAGACGTTGATGAATTTTATCAAATGATGTATATCCTCATAGCAACTCCTCACGTTGGAAAGAATAAAAATATTACCTGGTCCAAGATAATTATTCAGCCAATTTATAATTGACCAGTATTGTATTGGTACATGAATTGCCAGACTTTTCATCAAAGTCCATTGTTGCTCGTTCATGATGATGATTGTCGTTATTTGTAAGTATTCAAAAAGTATAGAATGATATCTGAAAGCAAAGCAAAACTTGATTATGTTATAATTTTCACATTAATTTCTTTGTAAATACTTTTTAATAATAGGTATCTATAAGGCTTATGCCCGTACCGTAATGTGAATGTATAGAAAGTAATTCTTTCCTATTAGAGATGCTGATATACGTTTTATTCAGCTTGCTTAATGTAACAAAGAAAAAAAATCTATGTGATCATACATGCATTATTAGTTCGATTAGTTTTAAAAGTGCATCTTATTTATGTTCGTCTTCACGCAACGGAAAGATGTTATAACATTAAACTTCATAACTGAGGAAAGATGAGTCCTAACAAAGAAAATAGTTTATTTACTGAAGGATGTTCACACATAACGATACAATAACAATACAAGAAAAAAAGGAAAAAGAGTTTTGGTATATAAGTTTAGAATTGTCAAGAAAGACTATCCCCACTGACGAAAAAAGGTTTTTACTTACAATCTTTATTTTATGATTCATCGGAAAGTAAATATAGTTTATTTCTAAAGCTTAATTGATTTCTGCTTATCAAAGCAAGCTTTAGACTTTTTATATATTATACTATCAGAATACGAACTCATGATATGTATGACTGATATGAATAATCGTAAAACCAATCTTCGTCAGTGGAAAGATGTCAAAACATAGGAGTAACATGTTCAATAAAATTTGTACGAGAAAAACTGAATATTTCAAATATCAAACAAGAACAAATAACGTGGTTAGTTCATGTGTTACCTTATCATATCAAAATTACCATCATTAATCTGATGAATTCAATGATTGACCTTCGGATACATCATGTGATGATGAATCCTCTTTTTGTTGAGTTACTTTTCTATTCATTGGTGACTGTTTTTTTTCTTCTTTTTTTTGATTTTTCTTTCGTTGTTCATGACGTGTTTTCGCTAATGATGCAGGCGTTTGTTGTACATCATTGTGCAATAAATCAACAGCGTGTGGTAAATCTGAAGGAGGATGGATCATAGCTGTGATTGAACGATTATGACCCACTGTAGATGCGTCAAATCCAGATGATGATTGTTGAACTGAATGTAAAGCCATAAATTGTTGAAACTTTTCGAATTGATGATGAAGCGAATGCCAATTTGCATGTGGTTGAATTGGACCAGTATCTTGACTTGTTTGAGTAGAAAAAAGTTGTGTTTGTGCTTGTGTTTCAGAAACAGTTGTAGATGCTGGTTGTGTATTAGTACCAGCGATATGAAATGAATTAATATTTGGATTGCTCAAAGATTGATGAATGTTGTTCTAAAAAAATAATTTCAAGGAAAATATTAAAGATTGAAGTAATAGACAAGATATATTCGGATCACTACGATTGAAAATTTTCTAATTAATTATTTCTCAAAAGATTGTGAAAGATGACAGCAGCTTTTTAAATAAAAATCAATCTTAATGAAATACGTTCAATATTAGTTTTATATCACGCGTAATTGAATTAAACATCACTTTTGAACCGATACAAATATTCTCAGCAAAAGTGTCAGTAAAAAGGATCTGAATGATCACATAAATATGAACGAATAAGTTACTTGTTGCAGCAATGATGATGGTAAACTGGGCGAGGTTGTTCGCATATCTGTTATTGAGGTTGTAAAACCATTATTCAAACTTTGATGCTTTACCAAAAATTACGGGAAATATTAATAATAATATAATGGAAAGGTTAGCTTACTGTGAAAGATTGATCACCAGTTGGACTACATCGTTGACTTGCCACGGACTGTTGTAAATCATTGATATGAGACTAATGCAAAAACAAATTTATACAAGAGTCGTAAGTTTGTTAAACAAATAACATTACTTGTTGTTGATTCATACGACTAGTTTCATCATTGACACGGACATTTGCGTGAGTGCTAGTTACTTCTTCATCTTCCGTATTTACAAGAAAATGACCCATTTGCTAAATATAAAGTTAGAAAGACGTTCATATCATGTCAAGTTGATTTATCTCTTATGAAACTGCTTTATCAATCAACGTGTATTGAGAAAACAATCTCTACTACACTGTATGAATTCTTTAGAATATTCTTTCTCACTTACCGGACAGTGTGTAACTATATATTTATGTTTACGAAGATAGCTTGTCAGTGGTGGAAGAGCTGTCAGCTGTCCTAAATCAATCGATGAATAAGTTGACCGTATTTTATGTATATTCAATCCGAATTTATTAAGCTTTTCATTAATGCTTTCAAGTTCCGTAAAATTCGAAAAATCACGCGGTGGCAATTTAATATGATAATCGAAAGGTCGGCTATTCGGTGACTTGACGCCATTGGGGATTCGTACCAACAATCCCAACGTGCATAATTCAGTTATTGCAGCTTCTCGTTCGTGTTTCCATTTGGAACTAAATTTTGCAATTTGTTGCAATGAAAAAGCAATATGATCGAATTTAAGAATATCTTTAGTAATTTGTGATACACGTTCGTAATCTTTTCTTTCATTATCATTATCTGTTTTATATCGTTTGGTAGCTTTTTTTAAGTTAAATTCGTGACATTCTTCATTTAATCCATCAGAAATTTCTTCGTCTGTTGTAACAGATGATTTGGATTTGGAGTGATGTCGTTTTCGTTGACTTTCATTTTGATTTTCAATTGATACCAGAATTTCTGATGTATGATCATGACCTGTATCATTTTCAAAATCCTCTAACGTCGTTGACGCTCTATTTGAGAATTTGTTTTCCTGTCTAAATTAAATAATCTTTTTCATAACAAGTTAGGTCTACTGTTTTCTGTGTTAACTAATTTCTCTTCACCTAATCAACTTTAGTTCCATTATGCTTCTTTTCGAAAAAACGTATCTTTTTATTAATTCTCTCCATGTTTTACTATGCATAAATGATTAGACAACATATGGTCTTTCATTCTAATAGTGTCAGTAGGAAAACTAAATCACTAGACTCTGGAACTATGTGAATTATTTAACTTCAGACCAATGTTCGTTGTGAAAAAGCAGTAGAAACAATAATGGTTCACAAATCTTACTCCGATAATTTTGAAAATGATTTTGTGGATGTTGTTGAATGAAGACGAAGATTATCCATTACTGTTGGTTCATTCAAATCTTGTGTTGAACCGGTCTTTGTACTGAAATAGCAGAAAAAATATTAGTTATAAACGATCGTTCTATTTCAATCACCGAAGAACTCTTTTAAAATACGTATCGTCAGAAAAATATTACGTGGATACTCTAATATAAATATATATTACTAACTTTGTCAATCCATAGTCCGAGAAAAAGCATTCATATTGATCGATATTCATCAAAACTGTATTGATTGCTGATTGAACGACTTGATAGTCGATGTTCATTGATACTCGTTGTGACAAGTCTGTTCGATTCAAAAATTGATTCGCTATTTCAATCATTTCGTGACGGAAATCATAATTGGCCTTATGATCATTAAAGTGATTGTGCTTGCAGTAATATTCATCCAATAAGCTAAAAGCCAATTCGATTAACTGAATATTAACAGCCAAACGGTATGTGTGCTCCCGCGATTTTCCTAATCGGTTATTTATCCATTGATCGCCATTTTGGTTTAAATAAACTAAAAAAGTCCATAGATATTTTTATACGCAAGAATGATGAAATACTCAACGTGATCAAAGCTTATCCTTCGCTACAGTGTCACTCTCTGAACACTATGTCTAATTTTCTTTCAAAAGAAAACATTTGTTTCTATTCTACACATGTTAGCCACCCTTAGACAAATCTATTGAATGAATTCTTTTGCAAATGAAAATTCCAGTTTTCAAATGTTTTTATTTTTTAATATCCAGATATATTAACATAAAGCGTATACGTACTTTCATACATGATAGCATTACCAAAATTAATGATTAAATAGCGACTTTTGTCATCAAAATAAAAATCGATGTTGCAAAGCACATCCAGTGCCATACAGATTTGATCTTCTGTTGGTTCAGTAGATGGCCATTGTGGCTGTTCAAATTTTTCAAGTGTAAGAGGCGTTGGAATCCAGAAGAAATTTGCACGTTCAACGAATGGTGATGGTTGTTCATAATTGCTTTTTCGTCTCATTAATCGCATTGTACATTCAGATGTACAGTTTCCTAAAATGCATAACTTCTTTCCTTTGATTTCAATGGATTCCGTAGCTGTGCTCTTCAACACACAGCATTCACCACTGTAAGCTTGAAGAGCAATATCGTTTATGTTGAAATTGTCATTACCACCATTCGAAGGCAAAGAAACTGGTGGAATTAATCCATTCCGAATGAGAAAGGAATCAGCTTCATCAGCCAGTATCAGCTGAGGATAATTAACAAGACCATTCAATAGACCCAATTTGGTGAACTAGAAACAACAATTAAAACAATTCGATATCACGCATACTTCTCTCTAGCTTTTAAGGTGTAACTAACGTAACAACCCTTATAGAGCGATATACCCAACAAAAATAAAGACTATCAACCTTCATTAAATTTATCTACACAAATCACTTCTCCAACTTTCAGCCGATTCTTCGTCAAAATTCCACTTATTAGTCATAGAGAGAACCATTACATCATCAATGAAATAAGGACATTTCACCAAATTCGACACTTGTTCATCCATTGTATTCGGTCTCGGAAGCATCTCGCCAGTTGCTTGTACTTGATAACAATTTGCAATCGCATGTTTGTATCGTTTGTAAAAATCACTTTTACCGAATGCTACAAAAAAACATACACTTCTTTTCGTAAGTAAGCAAGAATTAACTTACATGAATTCGTCACCATAAACATATATAATCCATTTGACACACGAACTGTATTATTACGATACACGTAAACATTTTGTGCAAGGTACGACGCAGACGAGATCAGATAGATCGTTGAGCCTGTAACGTCGAGCATTCGAACGTCAAAGGATTTTTCCAGCCAGGATCTAACGCGATGCGACCATACTAAACTTGGATCAAATTGCAAACTATCTTTGATTTTCTTCATACGAATCTTATATTCAATTGCTGTTTGTCCTTCCACCGACAAACCAGAACGACCTGCTGATAACGATCCACCGCAATTTTTATTCGTACCAGCACTAAGCACACGCCGTTGGCCACTCATCGATCCCTTTCTTATCATAGATTTCAAACGAGATTTCTAAAACGAATCAAGAACAAAAAAGCGTACAAATCTAAAACAAAACAAACATGTATCAACCATTTATTCACAGTGATGTATACTGCACCTCACTACCAAATTATACAGCCCATAACTATTCCCAGGAATACTTCGATCCCCTCGGAAACCTCCAACTCTCCTTACTCAAATTCGAGAACCATTCCCGAAACCAACATATCGACATTATTTCGAAATATTCTTCTAAACAAATCACCTCTACTATCCAGTCAACGACCAGCACATCTCTTTAAACCACTTCGACTATTACAGACGTCGACGAGATTGCTTTCACTATAATAGTCGAAGATACATGTTTCCCTTCTTTTCACTGAATACACATATACATAAATGATCACCATTACTATCTCCATTTAAAGTAATTTCCTCCGCCCATTTCTATTCTATACAAAGATGGCCATATAATAATCGATCCCTCTTACCAATAGCGAATGATAAAAGCTTCGAAATTTCTGAAATTTCTCTGAAATTTCTCTGAAATTACTGAAAATTCCACGATATCTATACCTAGGCTTCGGATAGATTATATTGTTATTGTATTGTTTATTTAAAATTTCTGAAATTTCCCTGAAATTACTGAAAATTCCACGATATCTATACCTAGGCTTCGCATAGTTTGTATTGTTTATCTGAATTTCTGAAATTTCTCTGAAATTACTGAAAATTCC
>JGI26540J51217_10003180_pt1 | contig 9952 bp, 9 predicted proteins | sample ThiBio_1000_plan_2_FD_51217 | JGI IMG/M metagenome (IMG submission 51217)
GAACCTCAGGCCAGCATGCGTATCTTGGGCTCGCGGTCCCAATATCGCTTGGCAGCTGCCCCGATGAAGGATCCGAGATCCACGACACCAGCATCAGGTTGAATGCCGGCCTTATCGAGCAGCGGTTTGGCTGCCGCGTCATGGCCGATCGCCTTCAAGTGCCCGAATGCGTCCATCACCCATTGTATGGCCGCTCCCTCGTTCATCAGGGACGCTGCGCCCTCCTTGGAAAGAATGATGGCGACGGCGTCGAAAAGTTGTGACGGCGAACCAAGGAGCTGACCGTCGGCGCGGATCGTATTGCCGTCGGAAAGTTTCGTTTCTCCGATCTTTGGAGCCACGATGAACGGCTTCGCCTTGACATCGTTCAGGGCATCGACGAGATCGGAGATCGCCTTGGCATCGCTTCCAGCAGCGATCAGAATTCCAATCTGGCGTCCCTCCAACGTCTCCTTCATGTTCCTATGAATGGAGAGCGCTGTAGATGCATCGAGTTCGATCGGTTCGCGCGCCGGCCAGTTCTTGGTGGGCCCGACAAGTCCGAGCCCCGCGGCAACGCGACTGGCGAGGCCGGCATCGACATTCATCAGGTTCCCGACCATGCGCGGCGGCACATGCTGCAATTGCACCTTCGACAATTCAAAGACGAAGGCCGATGCGATATGAGCCTGTTCTGACGGCGTTTGTGATTTCCAGAAGAGACGCGCCTGACTGTAATGGTCGGCAAACAGCTCGGCGCGGACGCGCAGCTTGTTGCCTTGTTCGTCGTCACCCGCCTGATGTTCGTAGGTACGAAAACCCGTCACCGGACATTCGCGCGGCGCACCGGCCTCGCCGTTTTCGCCGAGACTGTTCGGCTCATAATTGGCGCGGCCTTTTGGGACCTGCATCTGCATTTGCCCGTCGCGCTGGAAGTTCATGACGGGACATTTTGGCGCATTGATAGGCAACTGATGGAAATTGGCTGTGCCGAGACGGGATTTCTGCGTATCGAGATAGCTGAACAGACGCCCCTGGAGCAGGGGATCGTTGGTGAAATCGACGCCTGGCACGATGTTGGCCGGGCAGAATGCTACTTGTTCGGTTTCGGCAAAGAAATTGTCTGGATTGCGATCAAGAACGAGGCGCCCCACCATCTTCAGCGGCAGAATTTCTTCGGGAATGATCTTGGTGGGATCCAGAACATCGTAGGGAAGGCTTTCGGAGAAGGCTTCGTCGAATAGCTGAAGACCCAATTCCCATTCCGGGAAATGTCCGGCGGCGATCGCCTCGAAGAGATCGCGGCGGTGATAGTCATTGTCGGCCGCCTGCAACTTCAGCGCCTCGTCCCAGACCAGCGATTGAATCCCGAGTTTCGGTCTCCAGTGAAACTTTACGAATGTTGATTTGCCCGCATCGTTCACGAAGCGGAAGGTGTGAACGCCGAATCCTTGCATCATGCGCAGCGAGCGGGGAATGGCGCGATCCGACATTGCCCACATCAGCATATGCGTGGATTCCGGCATCAGCGATGCCCAGTCCCAGAAGGTGTCATGAGCGGAGGCAGCCTGCGGATAGGCTCTGTCAGCTTCCATCTTCACGGCATGGACGAGGTCTGGAAACTTCATCGCGTCCTGTATGAAGAACACGGGGATATTGTTGCCCACCAGGTCCCAATTGCCTTGCTTGGTATAGAACTTCACCGCAAAGCCGCGGACATCACGCGGTGTGTCCACTGAGCCGGCGCCACCGGCGACGGTCGAGAAGCGGACGAAAACCGCTGTCTTTTCGCCTTTGCGTTGAAAGAGATCGGCGCTCGTAATGTCCGAAAGCGGCTCATAGAGCTCGAAGAAGCCATGCGCGGCCGACCCGCGGGCATGCACGATCCTTTCGGGAATGCGCTCGTGGTCGAAATGGAAGATCTTTTCACGCAGGACGAAGTCTTCAAGCAGCGTCGGACCGCGTTTACCGGATTTGAGGCTGTTCTGATTGTCCGAAACCCGAATGCCTTGATTGGTCGTCAGGTGCTCCGCGCCATCATGAGGACCGCCTTTGGGAACGTGCTGGTGCGTCTCGCCACCGATGCCGCGTGAAGTTTCGGAGCTCTCTTCCGTCGCCATGATATCCTCCTTCTGCCGTCGGAATGCTGACAGAACCTCTCCCGGTCGAGAATGTTCCTTCTATCTGGAGCTCGATGGCCGCCAATCTCAAAGCTCGATCAGTGCGATGCCAAGATCCCTTTGATGCCGACGATGCAGTTCTGCTGGCGTTTCGAGAATGGTTGCTTCCAAGGTCGGATGCACGATGCCTTCGACGAAGTGACCGCCGCGGGTGGATCCATCCTTGAGGCCCAGGACAGCATGGAGATGGAGGCTCGCCTTGCCATCGTCGCCCATCGCAATATCACCGATCAGACTGAGCACCTCGCATTGCTCGGAAACGGGGATCTTGCGGTAGCTCCGACCAGCGAAATCGAACCAGCCGACGGTCGCCCTTTCAAATGCACCCATTGCGGTAACCGAAGCCGCGGTCAAACCCTGTTCGGTTGCAAACGCGGCAAGCGTGGAAAATGCTTCTTCGTTCGCATCGAGGACGACGATAAAGGTCTTCAGTCCATTTTGAAGTTCGATTGTCTTGTGATGCATGGCATTGCCTCCGTGCTGGCCCTCGCGATCTTGCGTACCGAGACCGCCTCCTGCCGTCGACGACAGTCCCGGTACAGTCACTTTGTCGGCCTTGAGCCGACGAACCGGCGCCTCACGTGGATTGCGGCCGGTTCGTAGAACTCTCGCAAGGTCGACGGATTGAAACCTTGCGAGGGCCCGAAGGTTCCAATGGGTTGATCGATCGCTTGCTCTCTTGGCGAGAAATCGTTGCAGCTGTGGGAGCTACAAGGCGACTCCACGGTTAGGCGGCAAACGATCTAGTTGAAACCACCCTAGAAGGGAGAAGCGCATGTTCACTCATCCCCAGCCTCCATTTCCATCACAGCAGCAATCGATGCCTGGAAATACCGCAGCGATGCGGCCGCTTCCCGATCACGGCGAGGAATCCTACCGCGGATCCGGCCGCCTGCTGGGCAAGAAAGCGGTCATTACCGGAGGAGACAGCGGCATTGGGCGGGCAGTTGCGATCGCCTATGCCCGCGAAGGGGCGGACGTTCTCCTTGCCTATCTCAATGAAGACGAGGATGCGGCGGAGACAAAGGGTTGGATTGAGGAGGCAGGGCGCAAGGCGGTACTTCTCCCCGGCGATATCCAGAACAGCAAACATTGCCGAAGGATCATCGACACCGCAGTCGCGGAGCTTGGCGGTATCGACATCCTTGTCAACAACGCCGCTCATCAGGCGAGCTTTCATGACATCGGCGATATCAGCGATCAGGAATGGGAATTGACATTCAGGGTCAATATCCACGCCATGTTCTTCCTGACAAAGGCGGCGGTTCCCCACATGAAGCCGGGGAGCGCGATCATCAATACCGCTTCAATCAATTCCGACAGCCCAAATCCGACACTGCTGGCCTATGCGACCACGAAAGGTGCGATCCAGAACTTCACGGCGGGACTCGCGCAATTGCTGGCCGAAAACGGTATCCGCGCCAATGCCGTCGCGCCGGGGCCGATATGGACGCCGCTTATTCCCTCGACCATGTCCACTGAAGCCGTGGAGAATTTCGGCAAGCAGGTTCCGATGAAGCGACCCGGCCAGCCGGCCGAATTGGCGACAGCCTACGTCATGCTCGCGGATCCGCTGTCGAGCTACGTCTCGGGAGCGACCGTGGCGGTGACCGGAGGCAGACCCATCCTGTAGCAGCGGTGAGACGGCTAAGGTCAATCATTCGATATTGTCCCACGGACCTCGCAGGCGAAGGCCGCTTCGGAGATTTTTCAGGTCGTTGGAACTGGTCCTTCGTCTGGGCGTTTTTCTCGCGGAAATCGGTAAGGAGACAAAGATGCTGAGCGTCAGCATTGCAGTGCGACAAGGCGGAACAATTGAGCTTCAATCGGGAGTCTTTGACGACAGGGAAGCAATTGCCCTCATTTCGTCGATGACACGATCTTCGCACACCGAAGCTATCGAGATAATTTACGAAACGCGTCGGATGGGCCGATGCAGGCGGCCGTCAGATAATTTCGAAGTTCTGGCAACGATGTTGCCTGTGACGGACCAAGCGGATACGCAGGCAGCGTAGTTCGCCGGGCTCGTTAAAGTGGCTTCGTTCGAAGCCTGGATTCAAAAGGATATAAGTCCTGCGACAATTGTGCGACCCGCTGTCAACGGGCCGCGCTTCAAGCGGGCATGACCTCCAACGACCGCTTCCTATCGTGTCGAACTCAATACGAATCCGATGGCCGCTGCAGCTATGACGGAGAGCAGCGGTCTTTGACGTATCTTCTGCTTGATGTCACCCACAACGCTCGAACACCCAGGCGCGGCAACGGCCGGCCGGGATATGCTCTCGTGATCATATGTGCCAATTCGGCGGACGGCTTTGTAGAGGGCCCGGACGTTCCTTCTTGCGGTGCCAGCATCGATTCGAGTGTCTGGTTCGCTCGCAGGCTTCGACGTTGTCCTCCTCATCGGATAACTATCTTCGAAGCGATCCACATGGCCCCCCGCGACGGCGCCTTCCGAGGTTTCCGCTGCAACCCTCCCAGAGGGCACCGCCGTATGAGTGGCGGAGATCGGGTCCGACGCCGGGAAGGTATCTTTCAGCGCGTTGTCGAGATCACTTCCAGTGGATCGTTTGCGTTGCTCTTGCCGTTCGTTCAGCACTGATTGGACTGCGGGCGAGCCGGATTTTTCTGGCATGGCGGTTCCTCCGTTCTGCGGAAAGTTTGATGGGGATCGGATTTCAATGAATCGAGGCGGCGGCGTGTATCGAATCCTCGCCGAGTATCCCGACGAGAGTGGTTCGCGCGCGAGAGACCCGGCTTTTGATTGTTCCCACCTCACAGCCACAGTGTTTGGCGGCGGCCTCGTATGAAACTCCTTCCACGATCATGAGAAGAGCGTCGCGCTGATGTTTCGGAAGCTGGCCAAGCGCCTTGCCGACCTCTGCGGCATAAACGCATTTCTGTTGGGAACACTCTGTCGGGATTTCGAAGAGCGCATCGCTGTTCGCGCGAACCTGCAGCCGCTTTCGACGCTTGTATTCGGTCATGTAGGTGTTTCGCATGATGGTGAATGCCCAGCTCTTGAGGCTGGTGCCGGGGGTGAATTTTTCGGAATGACGCAGCACCTTCGAGATGGTCTCTTGCGCGAGATCGTCGACATCGGTCGGGCTGGACACAAATCTTCTGGCAAAGTTTCGCAGTGCTGGAAGTAGCACTACGACGTCGGCGTCCAGCGACGCGCGCGTTGCTTCAGGCATCTTCATTTCTCCTGGTGGGGTACAAGAGCAATGCTTGCGAAGCGTCCTTGTTCCAAGGATTCCTCAAGGTTATTTGCGATCAATGCTGCAGGTAGCAACGAGACGGCAGTAGAGGAATTCGGAGGCTCGTATCGGATCTCGCGCCTGGCTTGCCGTCACGCGTCAAAGATTTCGATGTCGCTTTCTTCGATGGCGGCAAGGAATGCCGTTCTCGCCGCCAGGGCGCCCGAATGACCTTCATGGGCTCTGATAAGAGTCCTCTTCGCGGTCTTGTAGGCGGATCCGTGCGTCTTCACAGGCCAGCCTCGAAGCAGGTAGTAGGTAGCAGCCTCGGTATTTGTGATTGTCAGGCGCTGACCAGGCTTGCTCGTCTCGACTGTGACTGGCTTGCTCCACAATTGTCGCATCATCTGCTGTCCTCCAAAAGAGAAACGGCACCTCGACCTGAATGTTCCGGCAAACAGCTTCCGCGAGCGTCGTCGTTCATCCCGTGTCAATCGTCTGATGGATTGGTGAAGGTGGAACAATTCGAAGAGACAAACGTAAGGTCAATCCGCGGAAATTGCAGTGAGGCCGGAGATGTTCAGTGGAATGGCGTTGGATTACATCGACGTTGGGCCGGGCACCTTACGCATCCGCCATGGCGGCAGCGGCCCGCCCTTGTTACTTCTACACGGTCATCCGCGGACACATATGACCTGGGGTCATGTTGCTGATCTGTTGTCTTCGCATTTCACGATCGTCTGCCCGGACCTTAGGGGATTTGGAAGGTCCTTCCAACCGACCGACAGCGACGACAGCCGCCATTCTTCAAAGCGGGCGAAGGCGCTTGATTGCCTGGAGTTGATGCGCAGGCTGGGGCATCGGACTTTCGCCGTAGCGGGACATGACCGCGGCAGTTACGTCGCATTTCGACTTGCGATGGATTATCCCGAGACCGTCACCAAGGTCGCCGTCATCGATAGCATTCCAATCGTCGAGCATCTCGAGCGAATGGACTGGCAATTTGCCCGAGATTGGTACCATTGGTTCTTCTTCGCGCAACGGCAAAAGCCCGAACAGGCGATCAACGCCAACCCCAAGGCGTGGTACAACGCCATAACTCCGGAGTTCATGGGCGCAGAAGCCTATAAGGATCTGATGTCGGCGATCCAAGATCCTGCCGTCGTCCATGGAATGGTCGAGGACTATAGGGCCGGATTGACCCTCGATCGACAAGATGAATTGCGGGACCGTGCTGCGGGAAAACGGATCACATGCCCCTTGCTCTGCCTTTGGTCGACACGGGATGATCTGGAGCAGCTCTTCGGTGATCCTCGAGAGATCTGGCAATCATGGGCGACCAACGTCGTCGGCCATGGAATCGACAGCGGTCATCACGTTGCTGAGGAGAACCCGGAGGCCCTGGCGAATTCGCTGCGAGGCTTTTTCAACGATGGTCCGCTCCGGAGCGAGACCTAGATCGCCGCGGGTGGCGTCGAGGCTCATGCACGCATCCGACTTCGAACTAGATTTCCGAGGACAGACTCCAGATGACGGTCCATGGATCGAATGATCCGACTGAACCGGGCGCCGACGAAAATATCGTCTGCCCGTGGATTGGACCGCTGGGGACAACGACAGCATTCGACAAGTTGGCGATCAACGAAAGGATTGCTGTCCGAAACGTCCAATGCACGCTGATGAGTGAGCCGTTTTTGTCATGAGTGGCCGCCTGACCGCCACCTTGTGAGAGGAGCGGTACGATCGTTTGATGTCGCAGCCCTATCAACCGTCGATAATGTTCGCCGAGACCCCGGTCGTGCGAGAGCTCCTCCCAGCGCAGCTTCGCACTCCGGAATGTGCTTTCCGACGTCGGGTCGGGAGCATCTCGCGCATCGAAGCCGGGCAGGCGCCCCAGTTCTTCTTTGCGGCCGAGCCGGACTTTTCGGTTCAGCTCTTCGTTAAAATCGCAGAAGAAGGGAAAGGGATCGACCGAGCCCCACTCTTCACCCATGAACAGCATCGGGATTTGCGGCGAGAGCAGATAAATGGCCGCGATCGCCTTGATTGCCGCAACGGCATGAGAAGAGATCATTCGATCGCCATGCGCCCGGTTGCCGATCTGGTCGTGGTTCTGGATGAAGGAGATGAAAGCCGTGGGTGGTAGTCCGGCGCTCGGCGATCCCCTGGAGCGACCTCTGTATCGCATGTGCTCGCCTTGAAACGCGAATCCTTCGCGAAGGGAACGGCTTAGGCGCGATCTATGATCGGCATAATCTCCATAGTATCCGAAAATCTCGCCGGTCGCGGCCACATGCAGAGCATGGTGGATATCGTCGTTCCATTGCGCAGTAAAATGGCGTGGTTCCCCAGATTCCCTTCGAGAAAGAAGACCCGCGTCGTTGTTCTCGTTTTCGACAATAAGATGAATGTGGCGCTCGGGGCAGGCGAGCCTGACGCGCTCGGCGAGCTCCGTGAGAATATGCGGATCGCTGTCATCCGTCATCGCGTGAACGGCATCGAGGCGCAGTCCGTCCATGCGGAACTCGCTCAGCCAATAGATCGCGTTTTCGATGACGAAATCGCGGACGAAGCGGCTGCCCTCGCCATCGTAGTTCAGGCCGTTGCCCCAAAAGCTCTTGTGCCGGCTGCTGAATATTGGCGCATAGAGTGGGAGGTAGTTCCCGTCAGGCCCGAAGTGATTGTAGACGACGTCGAGGAAGACGCAGATGCCGCGATCATGTGCTGCATCGATGAGAGCCTTGAGGTCTTCGGGGCGGCCGTAGCTGCTGTCTGGCGCATATGGCAGAACACCGTCATAGCCCCAGCCATAGCGCCCGTGGAAATCTGCAATCGGCATGAGCTGCATTGCGGTGATGCCGAGCCGCTGCAAATGGTCGAGTTTCTCGATCGTCGACAAGAAGGTGCCAGCCTCCGTGAAGGCACCGACATGAAGTTCGTAGATGACCATTTCCTCCCACCGGCGGCCCTTCCATCCTTGAGTTTGCCATTCGAACGACGGATCGATCAGCTCACTTGGTCCGTGAACATCGTCTGGCTGAAAACGGGAGGCTGGATCCGGGATCTTAGTGCCGTCCGGCAGGAGAAAACTATAGCGGTCGCCGACGCGGGCATGTGAGACCTCGGCAACATGCCAGCCGTCTTTCCCTGGCTGCATTGCCCATTGTCCGCGTTGTTCGATCTGGACGAGGACTTGCTCGGCAAGCGGCGCCCATAGGCGAAACATGACGGCATGCTCGTTGATTTCGGGGCCAAATGCGAAGCGTTGCAGCATGGCATCTCGTCCTTTGGTGTCGCCGGTTATGTGCATTGCCAACGCGTCTTTCAGGAAACGGTTCCTGAAATAGGAACAGATCTCGTTCAATTCCGTTGGTAAGGGCGCTCAGATGTCGAGAGAGAGCCATGACCGTCCTGACCTCCACCTATCGCCTGCAATTGCGAGGCGATGTCACCTTTGACCGAGCAGTCAAGCTTGTTCCTTACCTTGAGGATCTCGGTATCAGCCACGTCTATGCGTCACCCATCTTCGCGGCCACGACGGGATCGACGCATGGCTACGATGTCACCGATCCGAACGAGATCGATCCAGCACTCGGCGGTCGTCAAGGCTTCGACGTGTTCTGTGCGGCCCTGCAGCGTGCGGGAATGGGGCTGGTCCTGGATATCGTGCCTAATCATATGGCCGCCTCCGTCGAAAATGCCCGATGGAACGACGTCCTCAGGCATGGATCGGCTAGTCGCTATGCCAGATGCTTCGACATAGACTGGAGCCGGAAGCTTACTTTGCCTCAGCTTGGAAAGCCCCTCAACGAAGTTCTCGCGGCGCAAGAGCTTCATCTCCGCCATGAGCCCGTCGATGGCCGTATGTACCTTGAGTATTTCGATAGCCTTCTTCCTCTTTCGGATGAAAGCGCCGGGCAGATCGAGGCGCGGATCGGAACGGATACTGGCCGTTTGCTGGCCCTTTCGATGGACCCGCTCGCAATGACGGAGCTCCTCGCACAACAGAATTGGCAATTGCTCTACTGGAAAGATGCCGCCGCGAACCTCAGCTACCGGCGCTTCTTCGAGGTGACAGGCCTTGTCGGCGTGCGGGTGGAGGACGAACAGGTTTTCGATGACACCCATCGGCTGATCTTCGAACTGGTACGGGCAGGGCAGATCCAGGGCCTGCGCATCGACCACATCGATGGGCTTGCCGATCCGGGAACTTATCTAACGCGGTTGCGGGGCGCGGTCGGCCGCGACATTTTCATCGTGGTCGAAAAAATTCTCCATGATGGTGAGACACTTCCAGCGAACTGGCCTGTCTCGGGGACAACCGGCTACGAGTTCATATCCGCCATGGCCGATTTGTTCGTCAGCCAAGAGGGATTGTGCCAACTGGATGCAGCCTACAGGGCTGTCGACATGGAACACGCCGATTTCGCCGGGGGCTTGCGCAAGGCGAAACTTCTGATGATTGACCGCAATTTTGCCGGAGAGACCGCGCGACTGGCCACGCTCGCTCGTTCGATTTTTCCCGAATATAGCGAGTCCGATAGACAGTCGGCGCTGCGGGAATTGCTGGTCGCCTTCCCGGTCTATCGTACT
>JGI26540J51217_10003186_pt1 | contig 9943 bp, 10 predicted proteins | sample ThiBio_1000_plan_2_FD_51217 | JGI IMG/M metagenome (IMG submission 51217)
AAAAAAAAGGGAAAACACAACAAATCGAACGCTTTGAATTCTCTCGACAAACTGAAATGTAATTTCCATTGATATAATCCGTTGCTGGATCGTTATCGATCTTATTGAGAATCACTCGAGAATGATCAAGCGGAAGAATATTTACAAAACGATTTTTTGATACAACAGTCGGTCGAATTGCTGATGTACAAGAGAGATCTTCGTAATTCGGAAGAGTCTATGATAAAAATAAGAAAAAAAAACGTATCGAGATATGGTTTTTGTTCTCTTCATACTTGAAATTCAATTGCAAATGCAAGATTATCGTGTGCACGCCGTTCGAGATAGACGTCCAGCAATTGTTCGGCAGGAATTTCTTCGGTTGTCGACGAACGACCTGAAATAATTGAATTCGATTTTCGTCGAATCGATGAACGTGAATGACGAGAAATATTCGTTAGTTTAGGTGAGACACAAGTCGATTGTTGACTGCCCATTTGGTCATCTAATCGCCGAATGCATAGATTTAGTCTCGACAGGGCATTAATCCTTGTTCGTGATACTTACTAGCTATCGGCGAAGAAGATAACGGTGTCGACGAATGACGATGTTTACGAGAAAATTTTCGATAGGACTTGTGAAGGTATTGTCTAAAGTAAAACAAGGATCATAACGAACGAGAGAAATTTGTGTGTTTTTTTTTACCGAAGAACTATTGCGAGAGAGAATAAAGCCATAAATAGAAAACTGATGATTAGGAAATAAATGTATTGGTTCGATGATGCAGATAGATTTGTGCGTGAAATTGAACTTAAAGGTTGTGTTGTGTCTATCGAAGAACTTATTTTGTGAGAAAGATTACATCATGATTATTACTTTTGAGAAAAGATCGTCGACGATTAGCGATTAATTGTTTTAGTAAAATAATTGAATTGGATTTCGTATGATTAGTCGACATTCTTTTGAAATCTAAATCTGAATAGAGACTCGTTCTTTCTTTTTCTCATTGAGAATAAATTCAATATAAAAGAAACACAACGAAGGCCAATAAAAAAAAAAGAAACGATAGCGATTACTTACTTCGTTTTTAGTTACATCATCGTCTCCTTTCCTGTGGACAATATCAATTATATCGTCTAAGCTTCCGTTAGACATACATATCTACACTTGCTAATCATGAAAATGCGCACACATTGAGTGAGATAATGATAATGGATGATTAGTCCGAATGAACACAATAGATCGTTTCTTTTTCTCCTCTCTCGGTCTCTTAATCTATTGATCACACAATTAGAACGAATGACAGATCAAGGTTAAGTGTGATCTCTATCTATTGACATAGTAAAGATAAGGAGATCAATTGTATTTAGATTTTATTTAATTTTAAAATAAATAATTAAAAATAAAAAAACAAAAATAAACGGATGAGTCCTTCAGCATTTAGTTTTCATCTTCGTCGTCCGTATCGTTCGTTTCTGAATTTTCATGTCGTATATTATAAATAAGATAGTCAACACGTTGAAAGAGTTGACTAAATTCAATATGAAATTGCTTATTGGAATCAATACGGATAAGATTTTCTGCCTTCATATGGTCTCGAACATTCTAAATGAAAAAACATAAACATGAATCGTCAATCGAAGCAATTATTTTACGATTTTGTCATAAGATAATTCTAATTCAACAAATTCTAAAGGCCAATAGTCGTTATCGTTTCGTAGAATAAATGCAGCGTCGACATATTTGTTGTAAACAAGTGCTTCGAATAGGTCAATTGCTTTTGGATGTTCAAACCAGGTATGACCTCGAGGTAAAGTCTAGGATTGAATTTTGATTTTATTTTAGATCTACGAAATGAATTTACTTGAGAGAGAGTACAAGCTATTGCTTGTGCTGATAGTTCAGCAAATTTAGGAAGAAGAATATGAATATCACTCGAATGAACTTTTCCCCAATTGCCAAAATCAATGTAAACAACGTCATATTGATCCTGTGTGTTGTTTCCTAAATTTTCTTCAAAAATAACTAATTAAAATATTTCAAAATAACGTATACCTTCAGGAGTTTCGATAATTCTTGCACGATAAAATGCATTGTCAGTAAATTTAGCAATACAATATTCACCGTGCTTCCATTTCTTCGAAGGATCTGACATTGAATTCTTTGAATAATACTGACTGAAATACATATTATGAAATCGAGAAGATGAAAAATACAATAAACAATCGTACTAGATATCTGAATGCAGTTCTGCAAACTTCTTTTTTTGATGATATAATTGCAGAAAAAATGCTGATGGATGGTCGACATGTGAGACAAAAGCTTTTTCGTAGATTCTACCACGTATAATATGAGTTCGAGAAATGCGAACTAAATACGAGCGAAATGTTTATAATATTGATTGATAATGAATTATTTCATTTTATTTACTCGGTTTTTCTTCTAATTTCTTATCAACTACGGAAGCTTCATCTACTGAGAAAGGCGATGCAATGGAATCAAATGCAGTTCCACTGGCCATTGTTGATCTATCAGAGAAAAGCATTGATCCACGACCTGAATCAGCAGTAGATAATCGATAGGGTTCATTGTTGGCTCCTTCATGATAGTCATTATAATCTGAGTCGATTTGCCGAAGATCTCGACGGTCTTTGTGCATTTTAAATCTACAATATATAGTAACGAAATTTACTTGCAAAAGTATAAGTAAAAAATTACTCAATGACTCAACTTTTTCCCCAGTTGACAGAACAAACTTATATTTCTATTGGTTCTTTCAATAGTAGTATTTTGTGAATAGGCGAATATTATGAAAAAAAAGTCTTAATAACACTAAAACTAGTGGCTTTTTTTTCAACTTTTTATTTGCACGAACAAACAATAGACATTAGTATAAGAACGTGCTAGATAAAACATGTTTTTGTTTGATCTGACATAAGCAAACATATGATAGATGACGCTATTGTTACATGAGAAATTCCGTTTAACCAAGAAATTCTCTTGGATCACCTTTATGAACTCGTTTTGCCAATGCTTTTATCGTTGGTGCAGTCGTTGTTATTCTTGTTGGAGACAATTGCATATTTGAAGATTCATATTCGGTCTCATCATTGAAGGCTGTGAAGTAAAAATTCGGTTGAAACCATGATTTCGTATTTGGACGTGGAAATCCATATGTAACACGTATAATTCTAAATAAACAAACCAACAAAATCCAATTTTGTCCATTGACATCTTACTAACCGATTCTGAACAATCGAAATGAACAAAATAAAAAATAAAACAATCAATGTTTGAGCCATTTTAAAACAAAATCTGCGAGTAATAAAGACACTAAGAGTTTACCGAAGAATTTTTCAGAAAAATATGCTTTTTATTTTCTTTAAACACAAAAAATAAGTACAACTGGAAGAACAAAAAAGAAAAAAAAAGAGGAAAACCATTGCACTGATACACAGGCTTGATATCACACAACAACAAAAATGAAACACTACTCTCTCTCTCTCTCTCTCTCTCTCTCGCTTGTAATATACAGTGTATGAAAAAAAGAAAAACAATGAAAACTAACTCCTGAGAATTCACAAATCACCATGTGTTGATAATCTCTCTATAATGGCAAATCTATGAATAAACAAATAGAGAATCATTGTCATTTCTATTTGACATTCATATTTTATATTCACTATTATTATAAATATCTGATTCAACAACGGCAACATTATACAAAATATATTCCATTGGTGTAAGTTTGTCGTTAAAATGTACGGCAATCTGTTCGTTACGAGCAGATCGAGTATGTGGCGCTAATTTCGGATGTGAAGCAATCGACTAAAAGTGAATCGATAGGGAGAATGTTTTCGAATTTCAAGAATTTACTTGGCCATCGAGTAAGACTTTGACAAAATGAAGTGGCCTATGACGAAATTCGAATTCTTTTTCGAAGTAGACTATCCAATGACTTACCATTGCTGGCCAACACCTTGTTGAAATTGTACTTCGACAATACGATTTTTAACAATCGAATTAAACGCATCAGTTGCTTCTTGAGTCCAGAAATTTTCATTATTCGGAAATGCCTAATGAAGAGAAAGAGAATTCGAATAGATTTTGGCTTGAAATGAATCTACTTCGTTTAATGTACAAGCAACTGTCATTGCTGGTAAACGTGCTAATGGCTCGATCAATGGATAGATTTCACTCGGTAATTTCGATTCTGAATTTCCATAATCAATGAAAACAATGAGTACGGATTCGTCTAAATATTTTCCGTTGAATTATCTTGCAAAAGAAACGAACAAAAAATAAACATACTATTATTCAAAACCACTCGAGCTCGATACCACATTCGATCTTCACTAAATCGAGCCACGCAGAAATCTCCAATCGAAATATTTTGTAACGGTACAAGCGTACTCGTTGGTTTATTATAATGTGAACTAAAAATCGAATCTCTCATCTTTTGTGTTTGTTTGTTCGTCTTTTCTTTTACTTCATTTCCAAAGACATCATATGAAATTGTTCGGCAACACGTGGATCTTGATTTGAAACGAAAAATGCCGATGGATGATCGACAATTGGAATGTCAGCATGACGCCAAATCGTGCCACTCGGAATAACCTGCATTTTGACTCGAGTTTTGTTCTCAATCGGATTGGAATTGCCAACAAACGGTTCCGTTGAATGGCCATTGACGAGTTTGGTTGGTAGATTGTATTGAACGGGACGTGGCGGAACTTTTGTCTCTTGAACGGACAATGGCCGATGGAATGCCGATTGTTGCTGTTCGATTGCTGGTGGTTTCGGTGTGTTTGTTTCACGAAATCTTGCTCCTGGAATTGAATTTGAACGGGTTGGCGGCGCATGAATATTCGTCATCGTTGATGGTAATTGTGGTTTGTCGGTGCTGGTGCCGATCATTGAATGAAGATGATGCAATGATTCGGTTTGTAGTTCGACAACGGCGAGTTTTTCAGCAACATTTAATAGAACTTTATTACATTTAATAGCTTTTTGTGCGATCAATGGCGAAACATTGGAATCACTTTCGATCGAACGTCGTTTGCTGATCCATGTTTGTTTAACTTCATCGACATAAGTTGTTACTTGTGCTAAACGTGTGTTTAAACGATCGCAGAGAAAGAGAAGATTTTCGATGTCATCGAGAATATCCATTGTGTTCATGTCATTCGAAGACGAACAATTCATCATCATCATCTGAAAAAAACAAAACAAAATTTCTTTTTTTTCATAGAAGAATCTATTTTCTGCTGAAGGGATTAAATAATTCACAACTAGTGTCGTTGAAAAACAGACAAAAACTATCTGACAAAAACGAAAATCATTTCTATTCATCGTTATTATCAAGTGGAATATTGAAAAGAATATATTCTTGTTCGCTAAGTGACGGTGTCATTTGCTCGGCTATGAAAGAATTCGGTCGAGGATCGATTCGTTTTTGAAGACTTTGAAGATTTGCTATAGACTAAAGAAAAAAAAAACTAAATTTTTGTTTTCTCTCTCGCTCGAAAATAAATCTTTTACTTGATTATTAATTAAAATTCGAACGAAATGCAAAGGCCTATTGAAATAAAAAAAAACAGTTGAATGTCGGTTTCGAAATATTCTCTCTCTCTCTCTACCATTGAATTGGTCCGTCATCTTGATGTTCGAAATGAATTTCTACAGTCCGATTCATAACTTCACGTTTGAAGATTTCAATTGTTTCATCTGACCAGATATTTTCATTTTCATTTTGCAATGGCGGATATGCCTACGAAAATATTTCAACAATGATAGAGAAAAAAAAGAGTTCAATTTGTCTGATCTACTTGTGACAGACTGCAAGCAATGGCTTGTGCAGGTAGTTCAACGAATGATTTCTCAATTGGAAAGAATTCTTTGAATGATTTAAGTTCAATATTTCCGAAATCGATGAAAACAATTTTTATTTGATTATGTCCTTCGCACATAATTAAACGTGCTCGATACCACCGATCGTCTTCACTGAATTTTGCCACACCGAAATCTCCAATACTGAGATTTTCCAAAGGAATCAACTGATTTGATCGTTCTAAATCATTGTAATGATCACTGAGCGAGAAACAACAATAAATATTGAACAGAGAACAGTTTATTTTCGTTTACTTAAGTTCATCTTGCATCTGAAGAAATGTTTCTTGAACATTTTGTTCGAGATTGCCGACATAGAAACCGGACAATGAATCGACGATATCGATTCGAGCTTGTTTCCATTTTTTACCAGCTGGAATGCGTTGTAATGGAACTTTTTCTTTCGGACGAGGCTGTTTGGTTTGGTAAATTGGCGGATTGAATGGTGAAGCTGTTCGAAGATCGTAATTTTGACGAGTCTAGAGATTAGAATTGATTTGAGAGGAAATAGATCTTAGAAAATGATTTTGTACAGGTCCTAGTCCGTCGTAGATTGAAGAAGATTGTCGAGAAAGATTTTCAATTGGTTTCGGAACAATTCGATCGGAACCTGACGATGACGACGGTAGTTGAGAACGCAGAACAGGCACGGGTATGGTTATTGGTGTTTGTCCGTTTAGTTTGTTACTTGGTACTGATGGTGGTGGTGGTGGTGGAGTTAAACGAGATTTTAAATCGATACGAAGAATCTGTTCGATTAATAAGTCAGTTCGACATAAGGCTGAAGAAATAAAGAAATAAGCGAAAAAAAAGGAAAGTTAATTTCAAACTTTGAACAGCTTCGAGAGTTAATTCATTGATTCGTTGTGTTTTCGGAAGAAGAAAATCGTAGGATGCTGATGATGGCGTTTGTACGATTTGTTCACGTACGATTTGTTGACGATATTGCCAAATACTAATCTGTTGTTCGATACCTGTTGTAATTTTCGATAGATATTCTTTGGCTTTTTCATAGGCAACTGTTAATCGACTAGGAAATAAAACAGAACGATGTTTTGTGAATTCAAAATCGGGCTTTGCTTTTTGTGCTACTCGATTTCATCGATGATCATTGTTCCTGTCCATTCATTTGTCATGATTTAAATCCAAATTGTACACGATCTCGAAGACGAAGAGGGGAAAAAATACCCAAAAAGAACGAGAAGAAAATCTTCATGTCATATGTTATAGTAAAATCGTGTGTGTACGTTGGATGATCAAATAAACTATGGAGGATGCGAAATACACCTATTAAATAATCGAAAGATAGAGGACGAAAGAAATTTATGTGCGAATTTGAAAATTTTTTGTTATCAATTATTATCTGAATAGTGAGACATTCCTCGTGATACTAGTATAATATGTGCAGTGAATGAACCAATTACAAAATGATCTTTTTCTAAAATTGTCATTTGAAATCTTGTTGTTAGCAATGTGTTTCTCTTGTTTGAAAAGTTTCCGACGAAGGAGAATGATCGTCCGTTGATTGTGTCAATACATCAAAAGAAAACAGATTCTATTGACTTAAAAAATCTTTACTTTACTTCTGTGTAGAATAATACCGCCTTCAGCATCCCTTGCTTCGAATTTGTAGAGAACGAGGTCAAACGACATGAAGCATTCGATTAATGTTGCCATTAGGGATTTAGACTATATCTGATTTCAAATCCTTGAATATATAAAAATCAAATTCAAATACGAACGCGCATCTAAAAAAACGCATTATAAGTCTAGACAACTAAATCTTCGCTAAGATTTATTGCATCCCTTAGTATAGTTAGCTTACATTTCGGATATAAAAAGGTTAAAACTTGCTTCAAACGCAATATGTCGTTGTTCAAAGCTTCGTAGAATCGTCTGATTAAAACGAGAATCTTTATTTAAACTTGACAGTTTTTTTTAATTAAGACAGCGGTAAGATTGAAAATGAGATCATCCTACAAATTAAAATGTTTATATAAACTTGGTCCACAGTAGAATCGCATAGAGAATCCTTATTTTAACCCTTTCCAACCGGGTAGCAGAATATAGAGAATTTTACTTTTCAAAACTAAAGTTGCTTTCTATATAAAATTTACGTAAAAAGAAAGCTTTACGATTTTGCAACGTGTAATAAATCTTTTTTTCGTTTTTGAAGTGCGTCATACAATATGATTACAAGAGAGATTTTGTTATAGTTTGCAAATTTATAAGCCCTTTCGCCGTTTATCGGAACACTAAAAACCGTTTTATCATTGATTATTCTCCAGTTTTTCTTACAGTATACGTATTAGCGAACGTGAATCAGACAAATCTAGTGGATACTTAATCGCTGATTTCAACATTTATTCGATTTAATATGATGAACTATCCCGTTCTATCAGTGATAGTGCCGAAAGTACGTAAAATTTGAATAATCATTCTGCTTTAGTAATGCTAAATATTAATAAAAACATCAGATTCTTTTGTGAGACTTTCATTTTTGAACGATGTCAACAAGGGAGAAATCTATCATTTACTACTGATAAGCCAATAATAAATTGAAATAGATTGTTTCCAATATTTCTTCTTTGAATAGTTACAACAAATGTGAACATAAACTTTATTGGAATACATTTTGAATCTTTGTCGATTGACTTAGGCATTGAGCTGTTTTTCTAGTAAATATAGATAAGGAAAAGGCAGAAAAAAATCTAACTCATACTATCAAACAGATGTTCATTTAAAACTTACGAGAAACACTATATAGGTGTACAACTCCGATTTCATTAACTCCTAGAGGATTCAATCGACTATAGTTGCGTAGTCTAAAAACCAAAATATGATCGGCTATCACTCCCTTTTCGAGTCACACTGCGCGATTTTCGATAAAGTTTTGTATATTCCAGTGAAAATCAGAAAATGCATTTATATATCATCAAAAAAAGTAAAATCGAAAAGAGAATCATTATTTCGCCTTTTCCCCCTTGGTCCTGTAAATGTCAACTTCGTATAAAAATCTTTATTAATCTAGTTTTCAATGATAATTGTATTAAATTTCTTTCAGAAAAGAATCAATGGATCCCTCGGATGAGCATTATTTGTTTAAATATTAATGATTTTATACAGGTGTACAAAGTATTACGATACTCTAATACAATAGATCTATATAAAACACAAAAAGAAGAGAAAAAACTTTTCAAACGCATAAAGGATTAGAGAAAAAAAATCACTAATTAAGTTTAATGGGAGACTATCATGCTGACTTCTCACTCTGTCTCTTTTAAGTAATTATTGAACAAAATTTCATGGTTTTCTGAGCTTTTTTTTTATCTTCCTATGTTAGAAAACACACATATTTCTTTTTTCTTTCTCTTCACATCTATCAGGTTGTTCGAAATATTCGTATCACTACTATTATACTCCTATATTGTATGTTGTTATTTCTATGAAATTGCCTTAGTTTCATTCAAATTTGCCTTGAAAAAGTGAGAAAATCATTATTTTCATAAAAAAACAGCTTATTTTCGCTGAATTCTAATGAGATCATTCAAAAGCGATTTTATACCGCTGAGTAATTAATTATTTTAAAAAATAATTGACTAATTTTTTCATAGATCGATTCATCGGATTCTTCTCTTGTGTGAAATGCAATTTTTTCTTTAAATATTGAGAAATTGCTGAACTACAGAGCAAACAATTAAGGTGATGACAACCTTGTTCTTATTAGGAACACTCGTTGCACATTTCAAATGTAATAAATACAAATATGAAATACTAAAAATTTGTTATTAATATGAGTGCAATTTTCAAATGAGCTCCCGAATAGCATCAGCTAACTATTATTTATGCTTCCGTCTAGTTATTTGTTTTAGTTATTCATGAAAAGAAGACTCCTCTTTTCTGTAGATCTTCAGTGGGATGCCAGCGTATAGGAGTTAATGAAATCGGAATTGTACACCTATATANTGTTGCCCGTTAGCCCTCTTAGGTGATAATGAATACTTGAAGTAAGTGATATGTAGCAATGATTTTTACCGCCATACAGGGGGTCCCAAAATTATAGGACACCCCCCCC
>JGI26540J51217_10003192_pt1 | contig 9935 bp, 10 predicted proteins | sample ThiBio_1000_plan_2_FD_51217 | JGI IMG/M metagenome (IMG submission 51217)
AGATCCATTATGTGAAGTTCGTTATCAAGCTGATAACGCCAATCGTCTCGATGCAACACAAACACCATCATTTCACGAAACGCCTTTACTCTGTTGCAGTANGTGTTTCTCGATCTCGATCGATTTTATTTTCCGAATAAATCATTTCGATTGTTTTCATTTTTAGTTCGNTTTCAAAACGAAGATCTTCTTCGTAAAATAATCGAACATAAAATCGACATCAACTACCTCAATCCTGAAACAGGCACAAGTCCTTTAATGTTGGCTTCTGCACTTGGATATCTCAACATGTGTAACTTGTTAATTGATTCGGGTGCAGAAATCAACGTTCACGATCATTCGGGTAATACACCGTTACATTTAGCTGTTCAAGGTTATGGCGAAGCCATTCCTGTTGTTGAAATGTTAATTCAACGAGGTGCTGATGTGAATGCTGTNAATGAAGAAGGTTTTACACCAGCTATATCAGCCAAAAAATTAGATAAAGATGCTTGCTTTCGTTTAATTAATTCTCGTGAAATAACAGAAGGAATGCAACCACCAACATACGAACAAGCCGATCGACCTATAATCGAATCGAAAGATCAAACGATCTTTTCATTTACGTAAACATTCACCTTTTCAATTGACAATAAACATTTGTATATTTTTTTATTGAACAAAAATTTAAAATAAGTCAATAAAATTCACAGTACGCCGTAGACATACAAATCGAAAAATAATAATTAAATCACTATTCTTGTCTCCCATTTTCTACCCTGTCTAATGATTGGCAATATGATATTCAAGGCTGTATTTGTCAATGCTTGATTGATTCGAATCGTATTCATATGTAGAAATAATTTTTCTTTGAAAAGAATGAAATCAACATTCTTCATCGATAGATACTATTCAGCTTGTCAATTTATTTTCGAAAACATAATATCATTTCGATTATACGGCAATTTCGCCTTTTACGTCAATAGATATGATTTACCTACGAGATTCTCATTATTTATATTTATAGAATAATACTTTCAAAGAATGTTGGACATGATAAGTACGCTTCACTTTCGAGTATATTGTGAAATTATTATTGACAGATACCGTTTTGTTTCGTAAACAAGCGACTACACAGGGCGAAATATTCGAATGAATAATCACAAAACGAAAATCATTGATAATATTGCGTAGATGATATTTTCTTTTGTCATAATCTGAGCAATTTTTTGAATAAAGAATAAATAAGAAGAAACCGTGTTTTTTTTTGTTTTACATTTATATTAATCGTTAAAGCGAAATAACATGGCATACTTTTTCTTTTCTCAAAGTAAAAATTAATACAAATGAACATATTTTCAATCATAGGACTGAAACTACTGTATTAACGTGCTTTTTTTTGTTTTTCTCGATGAGCTGAATTAAAGATACAAGTGTAAAACATTCAAGTCAATCTACTCAGTGAGTAATTTTGATATTCGTTCGAAATCATTGCTCGTCTTTCTTGGTTAAAAAAGCATCTGCCGACTGATTGAATAGATTGACTATACGAATAACAAGCAAATGTGAGAGAGAGAAAAAAAAAAGAACAAAAAGAAAAAGCAAACGAATGTGTAATTTCGAAAAAGAAAACGAACGGAAAACAATACGTTATGTCATAGTGGGACACGCACAGGGACAAAATAAATCCAATGCCAATCGTTTGTCTTATTATACAAAATCAAAAAGAAAACGAAGAGAAAAAACAATTTACAAACGCGGTAGATACGATAGACGTTGAATGAACGATGATTGTAAAATACAAGAAAGAAAGAAAGAAAGAAAGAAACAAACAAACAAAAAACTGATTTGTACAAGATAATGAAAAAAACAGAAACACCGTTGAGGTAGTCACACGAAGACAAGTTTGAACCGGTAGGTTTCATCACTAATGTATGAATACACACCGGACTATAACAAAGAAAAAGAGACGAAAAAAAAACGAAAAGAAAATATACTGTTTTCACACTGTGATCATGTCACCGGAGAACACTGAAAAANAAACTAGTTCAAACGTATATGAACNTATGTATAAATTTGGACAAAATAAACATTTGATAAACTGTTCGTTGTCGTTCTATGTATTAAGACTGCTGCTTCGTTGTTGTTTCGAAGCATACAACTGTTCCATTTCATTGATTATTCCTTGTACAAAACCATCGGTATTTCCTGCCACTGGTTGAGCTAGAAAAAGAAATCAATGTCGAGNAAAACGAATGATTTCAATCGATTTACTGTATTTATTCGCTACTAATTGATCGACAATAAGTTCAAGCGATTGATTCGGTGATGATGCGGGTGANGNCAAGTGACCATCATGAAAACGTTGAAGAACAACCGATTTAATTGTTGCTATTAACTCGATTAATGTTCCTGAAACAACGATGAAACAATGTACATGCAAATATTAAGTTGGCGTGATGCCAAAAACTGACAAAACAACAAATAGAAGAACAGAAAACATTTTATTGTTTTGTTCTTAGCGTATGCGTAGGTGTTTGTAGGCAAATTTGACGTACATGTTCTTTTCCTGAATAGATAGGCTAAGAAAACATGTTATTNGACATTTGCCACAGGAGAGACAAGCAAAAAACAGGAAGAATAAAAGCTTGTTATTTTGAAATTCTCTCGGAGATTAATCCTCTTTCCGTCGTTCGAACAGAAAAAGAAAGAACTTACTGTGTTCTTCGTTGAGGCCGTGTAATTTGAGTTTATTAGCTTCATGTTGTGCCTTCTTTCGAAGTCGACAAGCTCTGAATAATAAATAAGAAGAAGAAAAAAAAACGAACAGTGTCATCATTAAAATGTACAAAAAGAACGTACCGGCTTGCGATTTTATTTTTCTCTTTTTTAACTTCAGCCGTATCGTTGCTATTGAATTGTTGTTCAACATGATAAATTCCATGATAAACCGATGTTGTATTTGCATTTGTTTTGCCGGTTAATGACGATAGATCTCGTATTTGTTTGCCGAGTTGATAGAGTTTAACAGGATTGGGCGTCACATCATTACCGTCGCCTTTGCGAAGTTTTGTCAATGTTTGACCTTTGGTTTGCGTTAATTTAATTTGATAGACCGGATCGCTAAATTCACGAAATAGATGTGGATCACGTTCTTTCAAATAGAGTATTCGTTTCGTTTTTGGTCCTTTAGCTTGAACATTGTATTGCCAGAAGAGTGACGATGAATTCGGATGTAAATGAGACGGTTTAGCCGTTGCTAGATCGGTATCGAAGCCAGTTGATATTGTTGTATCATCATCTGAAGTTATTTCATCGCCATCATTATCCTGAATTTGATCATTGGAATTCTGTTCGATGTCCGACCAAAGATCGGGTTCACTTTGCTGTTCGATTGTGCAATTGGGACTTGTCGGATCATCTGATAAAGAAAAACAAATGTCAATTATAAATAGAACGGATATTTGATTTTGATTTTATTGTGTACCTTTAATCTCGTCGACAGGAAAGCCCACGAGAGATGGTTGTTTATGAGTGAGTGAAGATGACGTTGGCGGCGACGATGTTGACCCACTTGTTGGCTGGTTAAGTGAATACAAAGTACAATTCGGTGTTTGTTGATTGGAAAAATTCATATCCGGAAGAAACTCATTAGGATTTCTTTGTGATAACGAATAGAAGGATGGTGAACCACCGTACGATGCAGATAGACTATTGTGAAGACGTAATTGTTGTTGTTGATCGATAACTTCAGAAAATGAATTCGATGTGGGTCGAGGCGGACCAGCAAATGGCCACGCATTATTCGATGATGTATCTGTTGCAAGTGATGATGTCGATGATGTTGTTGTAGTTGTTGTATTTGTTGATGATGCTGTTCGACCATAGTACGGAATATTGCCATATGCAGATGGTTTTAAACGATAGGAATCGAATAGAAAAGGATCTACGAGAGAAAACAAATACGATAAGAAAAACGAAAATGACAATTTTACCTAGTTTATTTTGTTGATGTTGCTGTGTGGCACCGTCGTTCATACTAGCCGAACGGAAACGTTTGACATCTAATGGACCATTATTNACCTGCAATTCGAATGGATAGGATGTGCCAAGAACGGAACTATCTTGGGATTGTTGTTGTTGAGATCCAATGTAAGACGTTGGATGTAAACTATTTTTCGAATTAATTGTTACTGGTATTTGACCGAATGATGAAAACATTGTTGATGAATTATTTGTATCTTGTGTTGGTGGTGAAAATGGATGTTGANGNTGATGAATACTCAATGTTGTGAACTGAGGACTAATACCCAATGCTGAATAAGCTGATGCTGCATTCGATTGAGAATTATTATTGTTGTTATTGTTGGGAAAGGTCGCACATGATGTTGATGGCATATTGTAGATATTCAACGGTTGAGTATAGTCAGTATTTGCTATTGTCGTTGGTGTTAATGTCGGTGGTGACATCGGTGATATAGTTGAACTAGGATTTGTAAGTGTTGTGGCAGGCGTATCGAGAAAATCAGTAATCGAATCAAGATCGAGTTCTAATGGTGCTCCCGATGATAGAGCTTCATCAAGTAAAATAACATCTTCATGTTCATGTTTCATGATTTCATCAATCTCATCGTAAAAATCTTTATTCGATGTTGTTGGCTGTTCTAACCAACATGCCATTTGACAGTTTTTTTTTATTTGTATTTTAGTTTTTACAAAATCTAAAAATAAATCTAACAAAACATGTATCGAAGTTTCTTTTTTAATTGAATTCAAAAAGATATTTTCAATTACAGACATAAAAAAAGAAAAAACGACTTANATATACTTATAGAAATGATGACGTCAAAACAGTCATGCTTCGACAAATGCTTCAAAGCAAGCTAAAAGTAATTGGCTTGTCTTTTTCTTCATTATATTAATAAGTAAAGATTACAAGCGAGAGAAAAATGAGGACCTAATGATGAAAAAAAAAGCTCAGGGTAGTTTTTTTTCTCTCTCTTCTCTTCAATCTCTATCTAATTTTGACTCTTGTATAACATACTACATAAGAAGATAATGAGAGNAAAAAAAAAGAAGAATGAAGACGAAATCTTTTCATGTACTTAAACATGAGTTACTTCTTCCGATGTTTGTCGAATAAAAAGAAAGAAATTCCTTATCGAATTCATTTATCCTATGAAAAACTTGAAGATTTCTAACGATNATCTATCTTTGCACCGGTTAAGGCTTCATGATAATAAACTACCTGAAAAATACAAATGACGTGTACTGATTTATTAATAGTAACATAAAAATTATATATATGACACATATTTATTTCCTTTCTGTCCTCCGGTTTACTTCGAGTTAAGTCATAAAAAAAAGTAGAAGAAAAAAAGAATAAACTGACCAATCGAAAGGAGCAAAATTATTCATCACTGATATTTTCTTTTCTCTACTCGCGTGTGTAAATGTGCCTTGTTNTTTTCGGGTATCTCAATGCACGTAAATATGCATGTGTGTTAACGTGTAATAATACATGAATATTTGTTCTGAATCGACGAGAAAAAAGGAAAGAAGAGAAAGAGCGAAAATACTCTNTGTACGTGTGTGGTGCAAAAAAACAAAGTAACAGGAAAAAGAGAAAAAAAAAACTTGTTGTTGCTTTTCTCACAATACACTTCTTACATCATGTCTCTCTTCAAACTATTCGTTTTCTTCTCTCTCTCGCGCGCTTGCTTGCTCGCTCTTCTTTAATAATCTTCTGAAGAAGAAGAAAGAAAAGAAAAGAGCGAGAATAAAAGGAAAAACCGGATTTATTCAGTGTATTTATATCTATATTAAAAAACAAAAAAAAAAGTATATCGTTAGCAGAAAGTCTCATGTATATAAATTGAGATCAAAGATCGTTTTTCTTGGTGAATGTCTGTCGTGCTGGTAAAACGTGCTNATGCTACTAAGCAAAAGACGAGCGAATGTTGTCTGATGAAAAGAAAAACCTATAAAAATATGCAGCTGACGACACTTAAATATTCTGGTGCATGTTTAAATTATTTTCTATTCTTAAGCCNGATCAAGTTTTAATTGATTACCGTTTGCACCCAATGGGTAAACTTTCTACATGTTGTGCCGAGTAGAACGGCTNATGCAATGTAAAAACAACGCCAACATTTTGTTACTAATAACCACAATACATGGGAAAAAGCGAAAAAAAGAATGTCACCCACCTGTTTCGCAATGTGCGTAAATAATGAATCAAAGAGAAACGAGTATACCGTATGAAAGTAGAGCGTGACAGTCGTGGGATAAGACATGACTTAATCTGTATGTGAAAGAATAAAGTATGAATTAGTTTCTTCACAAGAATAAGTCGAAGAAAAAGCGACATCCGTTGTGCTCTTTCAATACAAAAAAAAAAGATTCGTTGAAACACGATGTTTATCTATTTCGTTTATCAGGCAACGAAAAAAAAAAGAGGGTGTGTCGAATGAATTATTTACTATATAAAAAATTGAACGCAGCTCGAACAAATAATAATATCATATTGGCATGATTTATAAAAAGAAAACAAAAGAACAATAAAAAAAAAGAAGAAAAATAATCGTCATTATAATCATCGTTCTATCGACTAGCGTAACATTCTATTTGTTCTTTCCTCAGTCAATGACGAGATAGTAGAGGACAAACTATCAGAGAAAGCTAATGGCAACATCGTATTTTACTATTGGATGAATCACTAATGTTGTTACTAGCGATGTTTATGTGCGAGTAGCTCGAACACGTATTGGTTGAAAATGATTTTACCCATCATAACGAGTTGCTTTCTCTTTCTTTTCTTCATATTCATGAAGTTTTTTTTTTCTAGTTTAAAATTTTAGAACGTCATTCATCGGATTGTTCTGTGATTGACGAATATATTCAAAAGAAGAAAACAAACATCAGTGTTAACAAGGAGTTTGTGTTGTTTTGTTTCTGTGCAAATAACTCGATCTTATGAACTCGAATTCTGTTAATAGTGGCAGTTTAGTAAGTCGATTTTGCGAATCATGATTAATCGAAAAATAATTCGTATTCATAGGGTTTGAATACCATTGTTCCAACACTTGTNCAGAATTCATCAACGTTCGTAGAATTTCTTTGTTTTATCCGATAGAATCAATGTTTTTTTTNCTCGATTTTAGAAGATCATCATCAACTATTGTCTCAACTATACAAAATTCTACATCGCCAATAAATCTTTTCACTAATTTACCGGGTGGTAGTATTCCATCGAATAATAACAATAATAATACAAATAATTCATCAACATCCAGCCAAGGGCAAGGAACATCATCATCAGTAAGCGAGAGATTTGCAACTTTTTTGTTTGGTTGAATGAAAAATCGATGTTTTGTTTTTCTGTCGATTAGCGCCTTAAAGTGGAGGATGCACTCAGCTATCTCGATAAGGTAAAAAACCAATTTGCGCTTCAACCGCAAGTATACAATCAATTTCTGGACATTATGAAAGAATTTAAATCACAAAGGTATTGGTTTTGATCAAGCACGAAGAATGATTCGAACATTTTGTTTTGTTTNTTTTTGTCTTCTTTGTTAGTATTGATACACAAGAAGTTATCAATCGTGTTTCAACACTTTTTCACGGTCATCCAGATTTGATTGTTGGTTTTAATACCTTTTTACCACCGGGCTACAAAATCGAAGTTAGCGACGATCATACAGGTTTTATTCATGTCACACATCCATCATCTCGAATCGAATCCATTGCTATTGGAGGTCCAGGTTCAACCTATAATCTATCCATAACGACACCAACATCAACGATTTATCATTCGTCTGGTATAAGACAAACGTCTAATTTATTAAATCAAGATAATGATGAAACATCTCTAACCAATGAGTCATCTCAAACCTCGGTTAATTCGACATCACAAGCTGTTAATGCGTTAATATCTGCAGCTAGTGCACCGCAAGTACCCTTTCTCGGAACAACAAATACAACAAATGCGAATGCAACAGCCAAGACAGCGAAACAACAAGCAACTAATTTCAATTCTAATGGACAACCTGTTGAATTCAATCATGCGATTAGTTATGTGAATAAAATTAAAAATCGTTTTCATCAGTAATTCATTTTGATTCGAGAGAAAAATCAATCGTGATTTGATTTGTTTTCTAGAAATCCAAATGTATATAAAACATTTCTTGAAATTCTTCATACATATCAAAAACAACAAAAAGATGCTCGAGAATCCGGTGCAGCCAATAATCAACCGGTTGTTCTCTCTGAAAATGAAGTCTACTCAAAAGTTGCACAATTATTCAGCGATCATACTGATCTTCTCGCTGAATTCAGTCAATTTCTACCTGATGCTAGTCAACAACAAACAGTATAACGAATCGTTTTCAATAATAAAAACACAAACAAACATCATTTTCGTTTCTTTATTTTCAAGGATCGTTCGAATTCGATATCTGATATTTTATTATCATCATCGAATGCATCAACACATTCGATTATATCGAATCCAACACCACGTTTAATCATCAATAATACACTATCATCGACATTACCAACATCATCATCGTTTACTGTNGTTCCATCGACAACAATCAAAGAAGAAATGTCTCATCCATTATCACCGAAACGAACATCAACGAGTGTCAATTCCAATAAACGATTGAATTCATCGGGTAAATCGCCGGGATTTATCAAGAAAAAACGTTTAGCTTCGGCAAATAATGTGCCAACAACGGTTAATCATGCCAATGATGAGACAATGCACGATACAACAGGACAAAATAAAAATNTACCTTCGTTGGATGAAATCACCTTTTTTGATAAGGTAATTTTGTAAGAAAATGATGGAAATCAATCAAGTAAATTTCATGTTTAGGTTCAAAAAACACTACGTAGTCCATTGGTATTCGATAATTTCCTTCGTTGTATTCTTTTGTACACGAAAAAGATCATCACACGTGTCGAATTATTTGAATTAGTTCAATCGTATCTCAGGTAATCGANCAAAGTCTAATTGAACTCATTCGCTAATCTCATTGTTTAGTCATGTTCCTGAACTATTAAAAACTTTTCAAGAATTAATTAATCTACGTGAACCAGGCGAAGCCATTATTCCGAAAAATATCTACGATCAAAACGATCCTGACAGTATGATCACAATTGGTAAATCCAAACAAAAATTTCTCTTCAATAAACGAAACAAAAAAAATCTCTCTCGTGTTATTTAGACTATGGATCTTGTTCTCAACAAGGCACAAGCTATCGATCTGTTCCCCGTTCGTATGTTCCACCGACTTGTACCGGTCGAACACAACTCTGCAAAGAAGTTCTCAATGATTACTGCGTTCTTTTCCCGACATTTACCGATGAATCTTCGTCGGTTGCTGCCAAGAAGAGTGTTTTCGAAGAACATATGTACAAAATCGAAGACGAACGATTCGAACTCGATATTGTCATGGAAGTTAATCTAAGTGCAATACAAGCATTAGAAAGTGTTCAATTGCATATGAATACATTGACAAATGAGCAATTGAATAATTTTCAATTGGATGATTATCTCGGTGGACAATCGCAAGTAACACAAAAACAAGCTGTACAAAGAATTTATGGTGAACGAGCGAGTGAAATCATTGACGGATTGAAACGAAATCCTCGAGTTGCTGTGCCAATTGTTTTGAAACGGTTGGTTCATTGAAAATTTGAGCGCACAGTTTTATTTGATTACGATGTTTGTTTAGTCTGAAATCGAAAGATGAAGAATGGAGAGAATCAAAGAAAAATTTCGAAAGATTCTGGAAAGAACAAAGTGAAAAATACTATCTGAAATCACTGGATTACATGGGTATAAACTGTAAGAATTTGGATGCACGAATTATTAAAAATCGTCATCTATTAACTGAAATTGAAAATATTAAAGAAGAGGTAAAATATTCGTCTTCTTCTTCTTTTTTTTT
>JGI26540J51217_10003198_pt1 | contig 9929 bp, 6 predicted proteins | sample ThiBio_1000_plan_2_FD_51217 | JGI IMG/M metagenome (IMG submission 51217)
AATGTAGGCGTTATTGCTGCAAGTATTCGCCACATTCATTTAACCTCACAATTACGTCAAGCACAGCATCATATATCTGCTCGTGAAAAATATCATCGTTCATTAGTTATACAGTTTTTTATTTTTTATACTATTTGGCTTCTTCTATGGTCACCGAACGTTATTGTCTATCAATTTACTACAGGACAAGTAAAATTACATTGATACCTGCATTATTAAACTACATTGAAATCGCTCTTGATCCATTGATTATCGGGGCGTTAGATGTTCGTTTTTATCAAGCATGGAAACATATTTGGTTAGAATTTCGAAATCGACGATTGAGAAGATTACAAATCGAACAACGACGCATCGGACCGACAACAATCGAAACTACGATGCAATTAAGACGACATAAATAAATGACATTCCTTTTTAGAGTAACGTAGATTCATTCGTAATGTTTTATCTACGTAATTGAATTTAATATAATGGAATAGTATGTTTTCTAGGCTTATCAGAATAATCCTCAGATTTAATAAGGGCATTTTTTCATGCTTCGAGCTTTTATTTCTAATAAAGACTAAATTTGATCTAAAATGTTTGTTCTACAAATCCATGATTAATCAAATTTCTGGGTGTCCATCGTTTCATTGCTGATATCAAGCCAATAATCATCGTACCAATAAGACTTAATAGAATCGAACTAGTCCACAATGCAATTATCTGCGAATAAATAAGTTGATCATGTTTATTCACAATTGTTTGATTTTGTTTTGATGATAAATCGAATGTTAAGATTCGAAGACTATTGATTCGTGCTAATAGATCAAAACCACCATCATGAACTCGTACAGAGAAATGTTCTTCATTGATATCACGAGTTAATTTATTGATTAATTCTGCTGAAGATAATTCATTCGAAAGTCGAAATCGATTGTCAAGAAGTGTAAATGTACATGAATATCTTGATCATGTTCTGATAGAATTTCAATAATAAATGATGATAAACGAATCGATCGAATTTGAAGATGATTAGCTAATTGTGAATGAAGATCTCGTTCGAACGAGAGAAGATACTGATGAATNGAATAATTTGCATGATTATCAAAAGTTAAACGAACAATTGTGTAATTGAAATGTTCATTGGATCCTAAAGATCGGTAACAATCGCCTATTGTCGAATCGTAGGATTCAATTGAATTNGTTAGAGAATGAAAATCGAAAATATCTATGAAAAAACAAACGTTTGTTGATAGGTGTGCGTCTTTCAAAACAAAAAATTAACCCACGAATTTCTTCTTGAATAANTGTCTCGTGAAATGCTGTTTTCAAATGAAGTTTTATCGGAATCAATTGATTCATATCCATTTCATGATATTTTCCTGTCCAATACCATTCAATTTCTTCGATGGAATTCTCCTTTTCATGTCGACCAATCCATCGATGACATTGCAAATAATCTCTTCCGCAATCGACTAAACCCGTATATTGATATTCAATCGAATGATTATCAGTTCGAATATGAAATAGAATTTCATTCATTGAACTCATCGAACGATGGCTCATATTCAAAATTGAACAATGTTGTGTTTCATGTGTGTACATGTAAGTTAAATTCGTTGAATAATCAATTATCAAACGACTTGGTGTGAATAGATCCGTATTTGTATAATCGAATCGTTCGATTTGAGAATATTCGTCGATAAAATGATTGTACGAATCGATTTTCGATGGTATAAAATGATTAGCTAGTCGATAAGCTTCGGCATGAAATGCGAGATTATTCGGTAGATTAATTGGAAACTCTTTCGTATTCATCCGATTTGGACAGAAGACATGTTCAGGTGTATTTATTTTCACGAAAGGATTCGATCGATATTGAATAATATTGAATGTATAAGGAAAATCATTTGTTCGTACGTCAATTTGAATAATATCCGAAATAGTCGATGAATATTCAACGAGATAATAAGTTGCATTAATTGTTAAATTGAATTGTTCGAGAATGAAACATGATTGAAATTTATTGACAAGAATTCCATCGGTATTTATCGTTTTGCCGAGATATTTTGTCGGAAATTTTGAATTGTATTTATTGTTTTGATTGAAACCGAAGAGAATCGATGGTTTGAGATATTCGCTAACAAAAAATGGTGATGTTTGATTCANCTGAATTTCTTCTCGATTACAAATCGATTCTTCATTGATGATCAATCGTTCTTTTAATTCAAAATCGGAATAAATCTGAAGGTTAATTTGTGAATTTCGTAGATGAATCATATCTCGATCAGGTCCGAGAAAGATTTGCGTCAATTCAAAACTTTGTACGTCGGTCGTTAATTCAGCAATGATTTCGAATTGATGAGGAAAGTGTTTTGGCCATGGTGAATCCGATGAATATCTTGTTAAACCATTGGGACAAATATTCGAATCGAATTTTTCCAATGATGAACTTCGTCGTAAAAGTACAAATACAATCATCCACTTATGAAACATGTTAAGTGTTGAATAATGATAAAAAAAAAACGGCAAACTAAACACAAGAATCTGATAAGAAGANGTATATGAACTGAACGAGAGATATTCACATTCGTGTTTGAATATGTCTTTAGNCATGCAAAGATTTTCGTTCGTTCTTTTGTTGATAATCAAAGTTCAAGGTAATGAACAACAGATTGATTATCCAAAATTTCCTCGGCAAGCACAGTTCGATTTCGAAATGATTATTAATAATGATAAACATCAACGTTTAGTGTACGAATGTATTTACGATTATCAACGAAATTTTCTCTGGTTAATTAATCAAGAAAATTCACAATTTTATAATTATACAAATTTAAAACAATCGATTTATTCAAATCGAATTTTTCAACAATGTCAAAATTCTCCAATCGATATCAACAATCCATTGGACGGCTTTTCGGCAATTGAAAATNCGTACAATCATTCGACGCATATTCGTTCACTCGATGATTTTCTTCTTTTCACATCCAAAGCCAAATATTTCGGTGAAACNATTCTTCGAGGTTATATTCATGTTGATCAATGGATAACATCGTTAGCCAATGATACAGACATCATCTGGTCATTTGCTAAATCGAATTATCTCATGCCGTGGAATACGGAAAATTTCACTGTACCAATTCAGCGATTGATTCGTCGTAAAGACGATGGGTTAGTTCTTCAGATTTTGAATATATTTAGTTATAAAACGAAAATCATCAAACATGATTTAACACCACCGAAAGGTATTTTCTGTTCGGATACAGTTCATTCGAATGAATTAATCAGTTTACAAGATATTGGCATGATATTTCCAACGAAATTCAGTGTTCGTATTGATATATCAACAACTGCTGAACAATTCTGGCAAACAATACATCTTCGATATTATTTCATCAATCAACAGAAATTCATTCNATATGATTTCATTACTTCTGATCAAACATCAAAACCATTATCACTCATATTCATTTACTCCAATGATAATTCCATGCAAATCTATGAAATCAATCGACGAACAGGTTTCTGTCAAATGAAAACGAGCAATGATTGGTCATCGATTAAATCCTATCTACACAATCCGATTGATTTTCTAATTCAACATTCAGATATTCTTCTTTTCAATCCNCCAAAAGACTTCTTTCAATACAATGGTCAACGTTCATGTCGAGGTTCGATTCAATGCGATATTTATCTCGGTCAAACTCGACAAGTTCCATTCGATTCCGAAGACGATTGGTCTCAAATGACCATCGAATGGGCTTGGTCGAAACGTCTTTCATCGACTGCATACGATTATCCTGTTTATTTGTATTTAAATTTCAATTACGAACAAAATGAACCATCATCGAATATTCAATATGAATTCTATGACTTTCGAACGGATGTTTATCTCAATGAATTCAATATTCATTTCTGTGCACGTTCGAATCAATATGCTTATCGACATTTAGCATTTCAATTAGAAATTCAAAATCAAACGAATATGAATTCAGCTGAAATTCTTCTCGCCAATCGACGTGATTTAACTGAATTAATTCATAAACAACTCATTAATATGATGTCAATCGATTATTTACGTATATCAAATATTGAAATTGATATCAATGAAAAATTCTTCTGTACATTTACTCTACTCGATCGAATGACATCGGATCCAAAACAATCAGAATCTAATCTCGTTGATATTTTGAAAAAACTCGAAAATCGAATAAATCAACGGGACTTTCGAGTGATTACTGACGAAGGTTTACTTATTCAAGCTAGTGAATATTCGTTAAAAAATATCGAAGATTATTTCATTGAATCAACATCAAATCTCAATGAAATCGACATTCATTCATATAAAATACAAATTATTATTGTTCTCAGTGGTATTTTAATTGGACTCATCATTGGAAATGTGATGCTTTTCATGGGTTTTTATATGATCAAACGAAAATTGAATTTAACTGTCAATGAACGTTGCTCATTCGGAAATATTAGCTTTCGTTCGAATAAAAATCAAGATCAATCAACGATCACTCTCGAATTAATGGATTGATATACTGTGTGTTGTTCGTAGTTTTGTGCTTCTAAAAATAAAAGTTTCTTTGTGATTTCAGCGCCCTCTGTTCGATATGATAACCTTTTGGAATCATGATTCATCAAAAAGAGAACAAAGAAAGAGAACGAAAGGTGTCGACTATCATATCATCATGAGACTTCACACTGTTGATGAATGATAAGTGCTAGTAATNAAAAAAGTAGTTTATCTTCTAAATTTTAAAAAATAAATAAACGTCATTATTAGTCGAGATAAAATACTAAAAAGCAACAGATCAACAGTCATTTTAGATATTTAACTTTAACGAGAATGTGCTGTGGACTTGGTGCTGTAAGTTAAATGATTAATGAAATAAATTGAATTCGTTTCTTTTCTTTTGTTAAAAGCTCGGCTGTTGTTGTGGTTCTGCAGCATGCAGTCTTTGCTGTTCATGTTGCCCATCGACACGAAATTCGATAGCAACACGTTTCGCTTACAGTTTACTTTTATTAATCGGAATGATTGCTTCATGGATATTTCTTAATCCTGGTCTTGGTAATGAACTTGCAAAAGTAAACATTTAAAACTGAAAAACAAAACGCAATTTTTCATTCGAATTGTTGAATTAGATTCCTACATTATGTACAGACAGTTCATTCAGTACTGGTCATGTCGATTGCAAACAAATTGTTGGCTATTTAAGTGTCTATCGTATACAATTTTCGTTTGCTTGTTTCTTTTTCTTAATGATGATTTTAATGCTTTGCGTTAAACGATCGAGCGATCCACGAAGTGGTATACAGAATGGTTTTTGGTTCTTTAAAGTCTTGATTATTCTCGGTACGTGTATCGGGGCATTCTTTATTCCGAATGATGGTTTTGCGCCAACTTTAATGGTCATTGGAACTATAAGCGGCTTTTTGTTTATTCTAATTCAATTGATTCTTCTCATCGATTTTGCTCATACTTGGAATGAAAATTGGGTTGCTAAAGGTGATGATGGCAGTCAAAAACATTACTGTGGTCTCGTCTTTTTTACAATCACATTTTACATTATATCGATTGTTGGTATTATACTTCTCTATGTTTTCTATGCTTCAAGTACAGCATGTAGTTTGAACATATTCTTCATAACAATTAATCTNATTCTTTGCATTATTGTATCGGGCGTATCACTCATACCGACTGTTCAAGAATATCATAAAGCATCGGGCTTATTACAATCATCATTTGTCACTCTCTATGTGATTTATTTAACATGGTCAGCAATGACAAGNGAAAAGTCAGATCCAATTTGTAATCCATCATGGGCAGGACCAACGAATACAACAGCGAGTGGTTCAACAAATGGTGGTAAAATCGGCGCATCGTCAATCATCGGTTTGATTATCTTCTTTGGTTTGATTATTTATTCGGCATTGACAAATTCATCGAAATCATCAAGTGGAAAATTATTAGGTATTACCGAAAAAGATGAATCAATGACTGCTGAGCCGACTGATACCGGTAAATTTACAATGTCGAAGAATTTCCATTTTTAATTTAATTTAATTTTATAGAAAAAGGTGGCAAAAGTATCGACGATGAAGAAGAATCGGTTGCTTATAATTATTCATTATTTCATTTTATGTTTTTCTTAGCATCGTTTTACGTTATGATGACATTGACAAAGTAATTACAGATTTCGATTGATTATNTTCTAAACTTTTGCTTTTTAGCTGGCTTAAACCATCGAATGACATAAATAATTTTCATCAGAGTGAGGCAGCTGTTTGGGTTAAGATTTCATCATCTTGGACATGTATAGCACTTTACTTTTGGACAATGATCGCACCATGCATTTGTCGTGATCGAGATTTCTCGTAATGAACTATCTTCTTGACTTTATCTATGTATACACAACGTACATCTTCTTTTTTTTCGCAATTCTCTCTCTCTTCGTTTCCTTTATTCGTCAAATTTACAAATAAATAAAAACGAAATCAAAACAAATTTCTATTCAACTGTTGTCGTTGTTGAAACGGGTTTATGTGGTAAATGTTCGTCGTCATCGGATGATTCGTCGTCCGATGAGAGATCGATTTCGGCGCCCGAGAATATATATCGTCGTGGCGGATGTGAAACATAAGATGTATCAGGATTGAACGATGTTGAGGACAGTAATGCTGGATTTGGTATGACAACTTTCGTTTCGGATGTTGGCGAATCTTCTAATTTTGGTTTCTTATGTTTTTGTTGTTCGAGTTCGGTTCGAAGAGTTTCATAAGAAATTTCATTCAATGAATTTTGATGTGGCAACGCGAATTTCTCAAATTCACTATCTAATTTCGCTAGACGAACACATAATTCATTAATAATCACATCGCAATTGCCCAATAATTCAATATCGAATCGTTTGTGCAATAAACGTTCACGATTGATTAAAATCTGCGGAGTATTACTATTGATTAGCTCGGAAACTAATGAAACCGGTTTCACTTTCAAACTCGAACCCATAACAATTAAAAGATCGCATTTTTCTTTGTCATCAGCGATCGTATTATAAAAATCATCGGGTAATTGTTCGCCGAAAAAGACAATATCAGGCTTGAGAATGGCGTCCGATATGTCATTCGAACATTTTCGACAATGTGGAATTTTTTGTTCGAGAATTTCTTCTTTGATTTCATCGCTTCGTACTTTCTCATGGCAAATACGACAAGTTGCACTTGAAAACGAGCCATGACATTGAATTAAACGTTTGATTGAACATAAATGTTCTAATGAATCGATATTTTGAGTATAATTTCGAAGTAGTTTATCTTGACGTTCTAATTCGGCAATAAATCGATGTGCCAACGACGGTTGATATTGTCCGGGCCAGATTTCTTTAGCAAAACGAAAGAATGGCCGTGGATCACTGGTAAAATAATTAATATCGAACATTGCTTGTGGATCGGGTAGTTCAGGAAATTCACGATGTAAACGAGCGTAGATACCGTTTCGTGAACGAAAATCCGGTATGCCACAGCTAACCGATATGCCAGCACCGGTTAGAATGAGAATATTTTTCTTCGAATGAATTAATTCGACAGCATGATCGAGTGTTTGATATTGTTCGAGAAGATTTCGTCGATTCATCGGGAGAAATAGATCCATAATGAGTTCGTAGAGTGTCGATTGAGAAATGTCCTCGGGTAGGCCAGGTAAAATACGACTGAGTAAAGGACGAAGATCGACACCAGCACGCATTTGCTCATCAAGCCATTCGAATGATATGCCAGGAGGTAATTCAATATTAACAGAATCATCATCGGAACTATCACTGTCAGTTGCCCATGAATCTGAACTAGCCGAGTCTTGACTCGGCGGTGGTTCTAAACGTTCGATAGGAATTTCAATGGGTTCATCGGATTTTTCATTCGAAACAGGTGTTGAAGGTTTTGATTCCGATGACATTTTTCTCGTCTTTGTCGTCGAAATAAGTCAATGATTAAATGAATGAATGAGTGAGTGGTTGGTTAGATAGATGAGATAAATGATTGTTGATTTGTTGCAGAGAATCAATCAGGAAATTAGGAAATAAAATTTCTTGCAAAGAAATTCTCTCGTCAAATTCTTACGTAATCGTAAAAATCAATTTTACAAATAACATTTCTTTTCTTGAAATACTCGAATTCGAATAACGCGACCTCTACAACGAGACTCTGTCGAGGTTATTGCATACAGACAATCGAAACGAAGAACATGGTAAATGGCAGAAAATCTAATTCATATATTGCACTTTATATATATATTTATTTATTGAACGAAAATGAAAAGCCATCAATTTATTTTCATGAATAAAATTTACAAAATGTCTATGAAAGAATACATTGTGGTTTCTTTTTTGATTTCATCTTATTCGGATATTTGCCAAGACCAGCACGTATGGCAATATCGAATACTCGTGATAGATTCTTTTGTGTCAATGCTGAACATTCGATATATGCGACAGCACCGATTTCTTTTGCCATCATTGTACCTTTTTGTGTCGGTATTGGAGCCGATTTTCTAGCCTAAAAAATGTCGCCCGTAAGGGAATTTGTTTTATTAGGACTTTTTATTTTCTCTCTTACGATTAATTTCTCGATTGTATGTTTATCATCACGTAAATCTAATTTTGTCCCAACGAGAACAATAGGTATCCCGGGACTGTTATGTTTGATTTCAGGCGACCATTTTGCACGTACATTATCAAATGATGCCGGATTAACGACACTGTAACAAATGAGAAATACATCAGTCTGAGGATAAGATAACGGACGAAGACGATCGTAGTCTAAGTAAAATGAAATTTTGGCTCAATAAATCTTTTCGTTTCGTTTCGTTTCATTTTACCTTCTTGACCAGCCTAAAGAAGCAAAAAGGAAAGAAGTTCAACATTAAACAAAACAAAAATGAACTCTTACTGTATCCCATAAACCGAGATTAACGGGTTCATTGTCAACCATAATATTTGCTGAATAATTATCAAATCTATAAATAACTATCGAGTTAGTTTTTTGTTAATCGATAAAAATCGAACAAGAACGTACACTGTTGGAATATATTCACCCGGACTAAAAACAAGAAAATTATTGAGCTGATCATTTGTTTTTTCAAGTGTACTTACAAAGCATTAGTTGTGTATGACATAAGTAAACAAGTTTTTCCTACGGCACCATCGCCAACAACCACGCATTTTACATTTCGATAGATACTCATTATTTATTTCGAAGAAGATTCTTGTTCAGTTTTTGTTTTGCTTTATCGTTCGCACATCAATACTAAAATAGCAAAAAAAGAAAATATATATACATGCACATATGTATAGATGTTGCTTGTGTGCTTGTGAGTGAATATGTTTGCATTTTTTTATTCTGCTCGTTCTATGGCCTAAGAGAGTTCATCGATCTATACGTCTTGTTCGTCCATCATCAATGGACGTGGGCATACGGTCAAACAGGATAGAAATGAGCGATTTCTTGAACAGTAAGTTCTACTTCTTGTCACTGACTTTTTTTTGTTCTCGGACATGAATACGCATGTGTTCTCTTTCTCATTTTTTTCTCTGACGATCTCCCCGCCTTTAGAAATGAATGAATCTCTCTCGTTTTCTCTCTTCCTGCAATAATAACTAGGACAAAAAAAAATGAAGCAGATGTTAAAGTCGAAGCCGTACAAGAACTGATCACGGTCAATTATTGTCTTGTATTTCTTTCTTTTTTTTTTCTATGTAATTATAATATAATCTTGAATATACACATTNCAAAGAAAAATCGCTTTCAATTGACTCAATTTTGTTCATTACAAGGTCNAATATATTTGAATTACTTCTTTTCAATAAAGATTTGCCTTGATAAAATTTCAGTTCGTCTGAATGACGCATTCGAGTTATTAGAAGAAAGAAGAGACTGAG
>JGI26540J51217_10003201_pt1 | contig 9927 bp, 10 predicted proteins | sample ThiBio_1000_plan_2_FD_51217 | JGI IMG/M metagenome (IMG submission 51217)
ACTCACTCACTCACTCACTCACTCACTCACTCACTCACTCACTCACTCACTCACTCACTCACTCACTCACTCACTCACTCACTCACTCACTCACACTGATTTACTCATTGCTTGTGTGGTTGTGTAGTCCCTGTGTTGACGTTCGAGTTGCACGATTGCTTTCTTGGAGTCGGCGAGATCTCGAGCGAAGAGAAGCGCCTCGTGGTGCTCAAAGCCCTGGCGCAATGCTTGCCCAGCTTGCACTTGATGTTGTTGCGCCGTCTCATGATGTTCCTCGATACGCTCACGAGTGAGTCGTCGGACGAGCACGTCGCACGCCTGGCTGATCTCTTTGCGCCGTTGCTGTTCCGCAAGCGCCGCCACGCCATCGAGAGTCTCGATCCGTCTGAAACCGCCTCACAACGACCGTTGAGTGTCGCGTCCGCGCAGTCGGGTGCCAACCTCAAGCAAGAGCGCCGTGTCATCAGTGAACTGACGCTGTTGTTCATTCGCCATCATCTAGAGCTCCTTGGTGTACGAGATCGATGGCTCGTTGTATTTGCAATGTGCTCCATTCTCATTCTCACTCACTCACTCACTCACTCTCTCTCTCTCTGCTTGAATTTGAATAGCCACCTCCGGAGCTGGATGATTGGGACGACGAGGAGGCCGACACGACCGACGTCTTACTTGACCAGCTGCAGGGAATGATCGAAACGGCCGATAGCGCCCGAAGCAGCCGTGCAATCGACACGCTCGACAGTGCTGACGCGGCTGCAAAGCCAGACGAAGGCTCGGAGCTGATGGACCAGCTCGCGACGCTGGTCACCGCCAAGCCGGACAAGGTGATCGAATCGCCGTATGCGGTACTCGATTCCGGAGCAGTGTCTCCCAAGGAGGCGAGCTCCGAGGCAAGTACGCCACGTGAGGCCGCGGCGGCTGGTGCCGAGGCTGCACCGGCCACACCTCGCGACAAGAAGCAACAACGCAAGGAGGCCGAGCAGAGCGAGCGCGAGGAGCGAGAGCGAGCCGAGCACGAGGAGAAGGAAGCCAAGAAGGCCAAGAAGCGGCAAGAGAAGGAGCGCAAGGAGCAGGAGAAGCACGACAAGGCGCGAGCCAAGCGCGAGCGCAAGGAGCGCGAGCGTTCCGAGAAGGAGGAGGCCGAACTCAAGCGCAAGGAGCAGGAGGAGGCCGAGCGCAAGGAGCGCGAAGAGGCCGAGCGCAAGGAGCGCGAGGAGCGAGAACGCCAGGAACGCGAAGAGGCCGAGCGCAAGGAGCGCGAGGAGCGCGAAGAGGCCGAGCGCCGTGAGAAGAAGGAAGCCGAGCGCAAGGAGCGCAAGGAGGCCCGTCGTAAAGAGAAGGAGGAGCGCAAGGCCACCGCGGCCGCCGAGCAGCAGGCTGCCGAGCAGCGTGCCAAGGAGGAGGCCGAGCAACAAGCCAAGGAAGAGGCCAAGGCGGCCGAGAAGCGTGCCAAGGAGGAGGCCAAGCGAGCAAAGGCCGAGGCCAAGCGCGCCAAGGCTGAGGCCGAGCAACGCGCCAAGGAGGAAGCCGAGCATCGCACCAAGGAGGAGGCCGAGCAATACGAGCGCGAGCAGGCCGAGCTGCGCGCCAAGGAGAAGGCTGAGCAGCGTGCCAAGGAGGAGGCCGAACAACGCGCCAAGGAAGAACTCAAGGCCGCCGAGAAGCGAGCCAAGGAGGAGGCCGAGCAACGCGAGCGAGAGGAAGCCGAACGTCTGGCCAAGGAGAAGGCCGAGCAACGTGCTAAGGAGAAGGCCGAGAAGCGAGCCAAGAAGGAGGCTGAGAAGCGAGCCAAGGCCGAGGCTGAGCAACAGCGAGCCAAGGAGAAGGCGGAGCAACAAGCCAAAGAAGAGGCCGAGCGTGCGGCCAAGGCTGAAGCTGAGCGTGCGGCCAAGGCTGAAGCTGATCAACGAGCCAAGGAGAAGGCCGAGCAACAAGCCAAGGCTGAAGCTGATCNACGAGCTAAGGAAGCGGAAGCCGAGCGTGTGGCCAAGGCTGAGGCGGAAGCCGAGCAGCAACGTGTCAAGGACGCGGAAGCCGCGGCTGAGGCCCAGCGCGCCAAGGATGCGGAAGCCGCGGCCGAGGCCCAGCGCGCCAAGGATGCGGAAGCCGCATCAGCAGCCTCGAGCACCTCGCAACCTATTGCTGTGCCAGTCATTGTCATCGAGGGCGAAGCGAGCGCCGATGAGGAAGGTGCTGCGGATGGCACCGCGGAGACGACCTCCGAGGAGCAAGAACGACCTCCTCGTGCACTCGACAAGTTGCCACCGGCCGAGAGCATCAAGCGTCTCGACTCGCAGGTGATGATGCGTCGCTCGACGATTGGAATGGCGACCATGCGACGCCGTCCGACGCGCGGCGCGCAGTGCATGATTGCCATTCCTGAGCCGACGCCACGCCCGTCGCCGTCGCCGGTCGCGACCTCGAGTGCCACGCCAACCAGTAGCGGACCGAGCAACAATCCGCGAGCAAGCAGACTGATCGGCGTCTCGCCACAACAGATGTTGATGATGGACCTCTCGCGAGTGCTCAAGAACAAGCCTGCCGCCAAGCGAACCTGAGCTCGCTCGCTCACTCTCATCTCACTCAGACGCGATCTCTATCTATCTCTGTCCATCTATCTCACTCTCACATCTCGTGCGCGCACTGTTTCCCTATCTTCTCTCTATCTCGAACCTCAATCTATATCGTCTGCGCCGTGGGCTCTCGTTGTAATGCGGTATTTATGCACCGATTGACTCGTGGCTCCTTCGCGTCGGATACCACGCGTCACTATGCTACAGTACAACACCAAACTCCCCCATCTCTCTCTCTGCCTCTCTCCCTCTCTCCATCACGCTGCACGCTGAAACGAACGCACAATACAATGACGGTCCAGAAGAAAGAAGCAAGGTAGGAAGGAAGAGTCGGTGCTCGCTCTCGGTTGCTCGCGGTGAATTGGGCCGGCACTCGGTCGCGCACGCACTGGCTCGACGCAAAGCGTTGTAGCTCTCGTTCTCGTTGGTAGTTGGTCTTCTCGGAGGTGATAAAGAAATGATGATGATGAAGAGGATGATGACGATCTTGCTCAGTTGATGGAAGGAGGGTGTTTGACGTTGGTTGTTTGCTTGTTGACGATGATGGTAGATGGCGCGCTCTAGAGTCGGCTGCGCAGCCGTGTCGCAATGCTGGGTTTGCTCAAGTGGTTGTGATTGACGACCAGCACGCCGACTTGGATTCCAAAGTACTGCGATCAAAGTGAGCATTAAATTAGTTATCGATGCACACGGAGCAGATGAGAGGCTCGAGTAGGCTGAGGTGCGCGAGTGGTACCTCCTTGGCCTCGGGCGAGATTGGGCGGTAGCCGATAAACACGTCGAACAGAGCACTGCACAGCAGCTGATTCGTAATGCGCTGCAGCTCGTCTCCGTTGATCGAGGTGATTAACGTGTCAGCTCTGCTCTCGTCCGTATCGGGGAAGCGATGGCGCTCTCGCCGTGTCAGTGGCGGCCCCCGATGAATGGATGGATGGATGGATGCAAAGCTGCGACGTACTCGTTGCGCAGACAGATCTCGGTGCCCTTGGTGAGTCTCAGGCCTTCGAACTGGCTACGAAAGTCGCACAAGGCGTCGAGAGCTTGTCCGATCACCTCTCTGGAGGCAGTAGTGAGTGAGAGCCAACGAGCGAACGAGCAAGCGAACGAGCAGGCGATGGTACGTACTCTTTGCTGACCTTGGCATGGCCGTGCGTAAAGGTGTTGGCAAGACGCTGGATTCGAGGACGCAAGGTCTCCTCGAAGGCGACACGCAGGTCCGAACCGCGTGCGTTTCGCGCTAGCACGAGTCGTACAGCCTTGCAGAAGTGCGACGAGGTGAGGTTGTTGTAGAAGGACACATTGACGCGCAGCTCGTCGAGCTCGTAGGTGTTCCAGCGCGCCAGCTCGCGCTTGGCGCCCTCCTCGTTGTAGTACAGGCCGAAGGCATAGACCGAGAACATCCAACGCTTGCGCACGCCGACCGACGCGAGCTTGAGTCGTGTGCCATCCTCCGCTGGATCGAACTCGGCCGGAAACACGATCGAGGTCGTCGGCTCGCGCACGCTATCGCGATCCGCCATCTTGGTGTGTGTGTGTGTGTGAGGAGGAGAGAGCGAGCCCACTCGTCTGTTGGTTGGTTGGTGAAATACACGGTGTGGTAGTTTGTCACGCAGGATCGGGGTTGCACGTGACCACGAGTACTCGTGCCAGCGATCGATATCTCGCGATCGATGACAGCAGAGCGAGAGAGGCGCACGCACGAAGGGGCCGCGAAGCGAAGAGATCGCCGCAGATCGATCGAAGGAACGACACGAGACCCAGCAGTGGTGCGGTCTTTCGCGAACTGGCGCTTTCGCGATAGAGCGATGATCTTCGCAGTTTCGCGATTTCGGTGGAGTTTTCCAGTACTCGCCACGTCTTCGTCTTCGCTTCGTCTCCTCTCTCGCCTTCTCTCTCGCTCGCTCACTCGCGCCACACACACGCGCGCCTCTCTCTCTCGCGCTCTCTCTCGGTTTGCTTGCTTCGGGGTCATGAAAGCTCTCATTCTCGTCGGTGGTTATGGCACTCGTTTGAGGCCGCTCACGTTGACGGTGCCGAAGCCTGTGGTGGAGTTTGCCAACAAGGCGATGGTGCTGCATCAGATCGAGGCGCTGGTCAAGGTTCGCTTGCGCCTTTCTTCCCTCGTTGCTTGCGCGCTTGCGCGTGCGTGCGTGCGTGCCAAGCGACCTCTCTGCGTTGGCGCTGACACGACTCCGATACCGGTGCTATCCAGGCCGGTGTCACTGAGGTGATTCTGGCAGTCAACTACCAGCCGAAAGCCATGTCCGAATGCCTCAAGAAGTATGAGGCGGAGGTACGCGAGCAGCGCTCGGCGGCATTGAGCTCTCCGCCGCCGCCGCTGCCATGTCGCTCATCATGACGCATGACTGGCGGTGCCCCGTGCTTCCCTCCTACGCATCACCTTCGATCTAGCTCGGTATCAAGATCTCGTACTCGCGGGAGACTGAGCCTCTCGGCACCGGTACGTTCCATTGCGATCCGTCGCCATCCATCCATCGCTTCGATTGCGGCATCTCGTGAGCGTGCGCTCTCGGCGGCACTTGCTCACCGCTGTTGCCGCCACGCCGTGCCACGTTCGTCGTACACTGTGTCTCAACCTCCCTTGCAGCCGGCCCCCTTGCACTCGCTCGCCAGCTGCTCGAGGACGGTGACCCGTTCTTTGTGCTCAACAGCGACATTTCGTGCTGCTTCCCGTTCGTCGAGCTGCTCGAGTACCACCGCGCCCACGGCAAGGAAGGCACCATCATGGTCACCAAGGTCGAGGAGCCTAGCAAGTACGGAGTCGTCGTCGCCAACGCCCAAGGCGCCATCCAACGCTTCGTCGAGAAGCCCAAAGAGGTGCGTGTGAGGGAGGAGTCTGCGTGCTTTGCCGGTTCGCCGCCTGAGCCCGGCGCCTGCGCCTGTGCCTGTGCCTGAGCGTGCCTTTCGTCTCATGCCTCGTACCGATTGTTCGATATCACTCTCTGGGCACCGCAGTTTGTCGGCAACAAGATCAATGCCGGTATCTACATCTTTAACCCTTCAATTTTGAACCGCATCGAGCTTCGACCCACGTCGATCGAGAAGGTACCCGCGCACCTCCACTCCCGCACGCAGTGTGGCCGTGTCTCGCTCGTCTCTTACGATATGAGCCTTCTTGCGACCACAGGAGATTTTCCCACAAATGGCCAGCGAGGGCCAGCTGTACGCCATGGAGCTGCAGGGTTTCTGGATGGATGTCGGTCAACCTAAGGTCGGTATCGCGAGCTCGTGCTCGCGCTCTCACTCTTACTACTCTGCCCCGGAGCTACTCATTTGCTGACTTGGTCCGGTGTATCTCAACAACAGGACTTTCTAGCGGGATCGGGCTTGTATCTGAATCACTTGAGCGAGATCAACTCGCCCATCCTTGCTACTGGTCCTTGCATCGTTCCGCCCGTCATGATCGTGCGTACCTCACTCTGATGGCTTGCTTACTCCGTCTCGTGTGTTGCACCTTGCGCTTACTAGTGCGTTGCTTTTTGCGTTTGTGGTTGCGGTAGGATCCTACGGCAACCATCGGCGAGGGCTGTTTGATTGGCCCCAATGTAGTGATCGGCCAGAACTGCGAGATTCGAAGTGGTACGCTCGATCGAACCGCTCTCGTCTGGAGATGCAGACGACTCATTCGGTGCGCATCGAACAGGAGCACGACTGGTAAACTCGACAATTCTGGAAGGCGTCGTAGTGAAGGAGAACGCCTTCGTCAAACAGTCGATCGTCGGTTGGCAGTCTACAATCGGTCGATGGGTACGTTTCAGCGCATCGCGTCGTCTCGCCTCACTCTCTTCGCCGTCTTTGTAACTGACGTTGTATGCGGTGTCGGCGGCGGCGGCGGCGTTCCAGGCGCGCTTGGAGAACGTATCGGTCTTGGGCCAAGACGTGCATGTCGATGACGAGGTGTACATCAACGGTGGACGAGTTCTGCCACACAAGACCATCTCGGCCTCGATCCCCGAGCCGACGATCATCATGTGAGAAGACGGCGTGAGCAAGTACCAACGCATGTGCCCGAATGCAACCGACGCCCACCATCGAATATCGATCGACGCAAGCGTGAGTGCGTGTATCAGTGTGACCGAGCCTGGAAGCAGCCCCAGGCTTGCTCGTGAGGCTGAGCGCGCGCGTGATTTTGAGCAGTATGCAACGCTAACTACACGGCTTGTAAAGAGAGTGACTTTCTTGAATGGTTCGCGCGGTCGTACATTACTCTACTGCCCATCTATGTGCTGCCTTCCTCGCCGCCGCTACCGCTGCTAGCTCCTCCAGCACTGCTGTCCGCGGCAGGGTCCGCACTACTGCTGCTGCTGCTGCTGCTGCCACCGTTGTCGCCGCGGCGAGAAGGTTGCTCTGGGCCTCTCATTCGACGCCGCTTGGCACTGCGACGGTGCGCCCGAGATGCCGTGTGCGCCTTCCACTGCGCAGCACCGACAATCAGCCGTCCACCGCACGCGTCGCACGTGAACTGCACCGGCTTGCTGTACATTGCCGGCCGATCCTCGATGCGAGGCAACAGCAGGGCGTGTTCTGCTGCCGCTGCTGCCTCCTGCCCCTGCTCCTCCTCAGGAGCCGTCCCAAGTATTCCTGCACCATGCACCGAGCTCAGTGCTTGCCGCATAGCTGTGGGTGCGAGTGTGCCTGCCAGGCCGACGTACTCTGCACGAGCCGCAGTGCGGGATCGTAGACGTGCTCGTTCCACTTGGACGGCTCCGACGTGTCGAGGCGCCAGATATCCGACCTCGCGCGCAGTCGATTCGAAATGTAGCTGATCTGCCGACGAGCGTAGCGTCGAGTATGTTGCTTGAGCAGCTGCACGCCTTCGGCGATCGCTTGCTGCACCTCGGCCTCGGGTGCCGTCGTGCCGAGTGCCGCGGCATCTCGCCGCAGTCGCAGGTATCGCTTGAACTCCTTGCCACCGATGGCCTGGAACAGCCCGCGAGTACCATCGGCAAAGCCCTCCTCCATCGCACCGCTGCTGTCGGTGCTGCTCTCGCTCTCGTGGGCACCGATATCGCACAGCACCTCGAGCTCGCGCAACAACCCGCGCTGTCACAACCATATTGAGCCACCCATTCACTCGCTCGCTGCGCAGCACGAGTCGAAGTCGAACGCCGCCGCATACCTCAAGCATGCCATCGACGCGTGTGTCGAGCCGCTGATCCAACACTTCAGATTGGCACGATAGCCACAGCAACAAGGTCTTGGAGTATCGCGGTGCGCCGCCGCCGATCTTGCGCAGCTCGCTGTACCGCACGCCCGTCTCGTCGAACACCTGCAGGCTGCGCAACACCTTGCGCTCGTCGTTCGGATGCAGCATTGCTGCCATGGCTGGGTCAACTTGCCGCAGTCGCTCAAACAATTCGACTCGCCGATCGGAGATCGTATCCCCCTCAATCGCTCCTGATTCCTCGTGACTGCTTGATGTTGATGTTGATGTTGATGTTGATGTTGATGTTGGTGTTGCTGATGCTGATGTGGCAGTTGCGACCTCTCGGTGCCACCAGCGCCCAGCACTCGGCCAGCCGTGCTGACTGACGTATTCCACCACATCGATTGGTGAATCGGACGTCTCTTGTGCATCTGAGCACGTTGGCTGCTCGGTGGTGCTCGAGTGAGGAGCAGCGGCAGCGAGCTCGGCAAGCGTATGCTGCCACAAGAGCGCCTCGATCCAGTAGTGTGTGCCTCCCACGAGAATCACGGGTCGTCGCTGCTCGTGTATGCGCGAGATCGCTGCCGCAGCCTCGAGGACGTAGCGCTTGACGTGCCATGACGTATCGCCTGGTGCCGCGACCCCGAACATGTGGTGCGGTACGCCATTGCGCTCGGCGTCGCTCGGCTGGTTGGTCGCGACATCGAGGCCTCGATAGATCTGCATCGCATCGACGTTCACTACCTCGCCGCCGATGGCTGCTGCCAGCTGACCGGCGAGGAGCGACTTGCCTGTGCCGGTCGAGCCCATGACTACAATCACGACCCCATCGTTGGCCATGATCGAGCTAGAGCACCTATCGCATCGAATGATGTGCTGTGTCGAGGGCAAGAACAGAATGTCGCGTTGCTGTTCTTAGCGTGCCAGTTATCTCTCGATCGATGTATTCGAGCTATTGGTATCGAGGTGTCTATCTATCTATCTACAAGATGGGAGGATTACGCGACTCCCACGCGCGTTAGATGCATACAAGACTCTTGGTGTGGGTGGTCTAGCGCTGCAGCTCGGTATCAGCCGGCGCCGGGGCGAGAAAGTGGTTGGGCGGCAGCTCAATCTCGACGGGCACCAACGCCGCGACCTTGCTCCTGTACCACTCGCTTGTGTGAGTACGCACTCGCTTGTCACCGCGCACACACGGCAGCCGTGCATTCCAGCAAGTACATACGCAAGAAACGAGCGAAAGCGCTCGGCATAGGTTGTCGGGTCGACGCACGAGATGCCTTCGGCCTTGCCTGGAACCACGGATTTGATGGCATGTTCGAGGCGCTTGCGAAAGTTGTACGGCTGTAGAATGTCGATGATACCCATGTAGTACACCTCCTCCAGTGGGATATTCGAGCTGTCGGTTGCTGTAGAGGCCAGCGTGAGTGTGAGGTCTGTCTGGGTACCATCACTGATATCCACTGCGCTTGACCGTACCTCGAAAGCCGCCTCCTGCAGGCCCGGCCAATACGCCGTCGCGACGAAAGATCGAGGCGTCCCGACGTGTTATCAGTGGTGTCTCGGATGTCTCGGCAATACCAACGAGCAGCGAGTAATCCATAATGTTGTGTTGCTCCAGGAACTGTAGATCACCCATCACGTAATGAGCCTGCTTTTCATGCCAGCGAGCGGGCATGCACGATGCTGGCGTACTCGGCAATCAGCTTGCAGCTGCTCCAAGAGAATGCTGCTTTTCACAGGTCCGAGGAAGAACAGTCGATTGAAGTCGAGGTCCTTGAATACCGGCCGTTCGCTTGCTCGCTCCTCGGCCGATGCTGTTCGACTCGCCGTGCTGCCTTTGAGGTCAAACACCTGTTCGGTGGCCAGCGAATGACACGCAGTCAAGTCAGCAGCCGCATGGAAACCTGCCCCAACCTCCTCGACCTCAGTTACGCACCGGAGAAGCAATCGACGGCAAGAGATTCTCCATCACGAGCACGTGTACAGGCGGTGGTGGCGCTCCAGGGGTGCCATCCGAGTTCATTGGCGCGTGTTGCTGTATCGTGTACATGCCGAAGATGCGTACTAACAGCGTGTTGTTGTTGTCTTTCAGGTACTGCAATGACGTGCGGTGAAGTGAGTAAACCACCTCTCTGTCTTGACGAGTCACTCAGCAAATGTGCGAGAGAGAGAGAGAGAGAGAGA
>JGI26540J51217_10003218_pt1 | contig 9893 bp, 13 predicted proteins | sample ThiBio_1000_plan_2_FD_51217 | JGI IMG/M metagenome (IMG submission 51217)
AAATTTGATAACAAACCACTGATAATCGGCGCGTAGGTGGCTAACGGAAAATGAATACGTGGATAGGGAACTAAATTCGTTTGAAATTCATTAAGATCAACGTTTAAAGCGCCGTCGAATCTCAATGATGCTGTTATTGATGAAACAACTTGTGCTAATAAACGATTTAGATTGTTGTATGTTGGTCGTTCGACATCGAGACTTCGACGACAAATATCATACAAAGCTTCATTGTCAACTAAGAACGAACAATCGATATGTTCGAGTGTTGTGTGAGTTGTTAAAATTGAATTGTATGGTTCAACAACAGCTGTTGATACTTGTGGTGCAGGATAGATGGCGAATTCGAGTTTGGATTTTTTACCATAATCTTGACTTAAACGTTCCATTAGAAGAGAAGTAAAACCAGATCCAGTACCACCTGAAGACAATTTTTATTCGATTTTTTATCATTGAGAAAATAATTTTACCTCCAAATGAATGAAAGATTAAAAATCCTTGTAAACCTGTACATCGATCGGCTACTTTTCGAATACGATCAAGNACTAAATCNATTGTTTCTTTGCCAACTGTATATCGACCACGCGCATAATTATTAGCTATTGAGCACAAACAGAAAATAAACAACGAACTTCAATAATCTATCGAATTCATTCAAACCTGCNTCTTCTTTGCCACTAATCAATTGCTCGGGATGAAACAATTGTCGATACGTCCCGGTTCGAATTTCATCTAAAATGATCGGTAACTTTACAAAAAAAAAGCTTNTATTAGAAATCTACCGATGACTGTCGGTTCTAAGTCGACCATAATTGCACGTGGTACATATTTTCCTGAGCCTGTATCATTGAAAAATGTATTGAATGAATCATCATATTTATGCCCATCGTTCGTTGTGTTAGCCGGTATGGAACCATCGGCTTGAATACCGTGTTCTAAGCAAAATAATTCCCAACAAGCATTGCCCATTTGAACACCGGCTTGGCCGATGTGAATCGAGATACATTCGCGCATGATAACTTGTTTTTTTCTCGTGCCTTTTTTCTTCTTTTTCTTACTTTCAAATGCAAGTTTTTTATCATTTCAAGCCTATCTTTTATATAACATAAAGACAGAAGAGAAAAAAAATTATATTTCAAAGGTGACTCATCAGATAATAAAAAAAAGAAGCTTTAGCCGTCGAGTTAGAAAAAAGGTCATATTTTGCCTCTGAGGAAAAGAATGACTCAACGAATTTCTTTTTTGAATGTTCGATGCCACTTGTCTGATTCATGTTATTTGGCAACTGATTTATTGCGAAAGTTCTTGACGGATATATGCTGATATTTTGATCGAAAGTCAAATCAAAACGTGGACTATGCTACGGACTCTTTCTTTTTATCATCGTTTCAACTTGAGCTTATCATTTGTGCCTGTCAGTGTTTCTGTTCTATTTATTTAATATTGCGACAAGAAAAAAAAAGAAACGTGAACTTCGTAATAATATTATTACAGGAATTTCGTCGAGAAAATTAGATACTATACAAATAGAGAATATGATTGGTAGTTCTGTACCATTGAGTAAAGCAAATAAAAAGAACGAAAAAAATTATTCATCGTGTATTCGTTTATTTGTTTTCGCTTGAATTGACAAAGCGATATTCTTACATTCCACCGTCGATACAGTATCGATTGGTATGCGTTTAGAATTTGTATTGATCGTATATTTTTTCTCATGTTTTCAACAAATCGATGCTGAACATTCGTTGAANAGATCGTCGAAGAAAGCTGAAGAATTAATTGTTGATATTTGTGAAAGTTTATTTGCTGAACATATCGATTCGAATGAAGATAAACAATGGGAAAAACTTTGTCAAGAATTAATCAAAACAAAAATTTATCGACAAAAGCNAATTCTGTCAACTGAAAATGAAATCAATAGTACGTAAAATTGAAAATTCTTCAGCCGAGGACATCTGTAGAATGAAAATTTAAACAAAAAAGTCGCCACTTGAACAAAGATAATACATATTTTAGAATTCTATGAAAAACAACAGTTTCAACCACGTAGATCCAGATCAAGGTCAAGTTCGAGATCACGCTCTCGTTCCGGATCTCGTAGTGGTAGTCGATCAGCTTCTTCGGTCATTCGTTATCGAAATCGACGCACGGGTGCAACCATCAGCAAACCGACAGGTTCTCTATGGAGTCGAACTCGATCCTCATTTTTGTTGATATCTCGTCGATACATTTATCGTTCGTCAAGTTACAATCGTCACACAACACCGAGCGCAGGTTCTGAGAGATTCTATTATTGTACATCGAATAGTACGAATACATCGGAAATTCAATGTAGTTCTACGAATGGTGATAATCAATGTTGTGATGATGAAACATACGAGAATGTTTTCTGTTGTGGAGGTAAAATAAGTGAAGATCTCGATGAAGATTTCAATCAAGCAAAGAAAGTATTAGCTCGTATTTTCTATACTCTATCAGCTGTTGCTCTAGTTATGCATATATTTATGCGGCGTTTTCGATATTAATTGATCTTTTAAATAATATGTCTATTTTACTAATTTTTTTTTATAAATAAATAAACAAAAATATCAGTTTTTTTTCGTTGATTCCGAATGAGTAACCGATGTTTTCAATGTATGAATCCATGCAACTGTGACGTTCAATCCTTGGAAGAACACGGCAAAAATAGGAAAAGGCATCAATCCCAAAAGAAACCGAATATTTTTCTTTATTGGATACGATTCGCCATTACTATTCAAAATCATGAATCCATAGGAAAATCCTAAAATAAAGTGTACAATAATAAATATTGGTTGAACATAATTAAGTAAAACATGAATGTAAATATCGTAAGGATGATTGTTGAAGAAACATAAGTAGAATATCCAGAAAAAATTGTTCGAAAGAGGAACAAGAAAAAAATAGAATAGATTTTCATAATTGTTGAGAATTTCTTGAAGAATTTTTCGTGAATTTGTTTCGAAATTTTCATACGATGTTTTCTTAAACATATTTAATAACAACATATGAACTAAATAATATAGATCATAAATGAAAATATTCCAACGTAATGATTGTTTCCATAGTAAAACTGCAGTTGTCAATATGGAATTAATATCTGTTGGTGTCGAATTATCACATGGTAAAAATGTACTTTGAAATGATAGCAAATCGTCATTAAGAATAGCTAATTTATTACGCATATGTACATCTTCATGAACTAAATCACAATCCCAAAAATCGATTCTTTTCAACAGATCTAATGGAATATGGTATTCACTTGTGAAACAACGAGTAGAATATAATCGACGAAAATGTCCATGTGTAACTGCCGATCGAGCCGTCGACATCCAATTGGATAGGATATGACTCGACGAGAAACCTCTCATATTTGTAATATTTGGCGAATAAATAATATGATTGAAATTTTTCAAATTATTTTTCAAACATAAATAATTCAAATATAAAAAATAATTCGTGCACCAGATGCTATCACAATCACATGAAGTAACCATAGCATAACTGTAAGAATGTTTGAAATATTCTTCATAGTATTGAACCAATATTCGAGCACAATAATCACAATCCGATGCTTTACCAGCTACTTCGTTTGGCAAATCCATCGGATGAATGGTTGTGATTAATTTAAGAAATTTATTTTCATATTTACGAACAATATATTCATAAATTTTTTCGCTGTTTGATTCACGTTCTTCAAGAGCAATACCAACTAACATTGACACATTTTGTTCGACTAATGATTGTAAAGTATCATCGAGAATCAATGGATTTTCTCGATAAACTGGAATAATCACAATATGTAATATATCTTGATTATCGTATAATTTACATTCAAAGTTTTTTCGCCATTTTTTCCATTGTGAACCATTGAAAAACTCCTCAGTGATATATCTTTGTTTCATAATCGTAATAAAACCAATGGAATACATTGTTATCAAGGAAATAATAATATAGATTGAAACTAGGATATTATAAATAATAGTAATATTAGGGAAATACCATAAACTAATAAATGAAATGAACAAAGGAAACCACATGAAAATACTGCAGATTAGTTTGATACTCAATGGAACTGTGTGCGAATAGGATTTATTATAATGTTGCATTTTAAAATATACTAAACAATAGTCGTTGTGTATACTAAGATTTGTTTTCAAAAACAAGAGCAAACTAAATGACGCACATTTATATCTGTGCAATTTTTCGATAGATTGTCAAATAGCATCTGGCCTTGAAAAATGAGTGCTTTTCTTAATGATTAAGCACATAGCAATATATTTAACGAATCGTATCATTCATAATTTTGTCTTGTTTTGTATACTTATATAATCATCTAATCTAACGTTCTCCATTTTTTTTGTTCTTAATCTTAATTGCGTATCATGTCTTTTCGCTCTCTTTCTATATTTGTTTACCATTATCAACGAATATTCGATAATTGAGAGAATAACGCTTTATTCCTCTCAATACAGCATATAAACACATCTTCAAAAAGACATTTGATTACAGTAACTATCAAGTTTTCATCTCTCACGTTTATCTTGAATGAAAAACTAAATTAATTATGCAACAATTCAGATATTCGATTAGAAATTAGGCAAAAGATACAGTGCTAGATGCCAGCACTTACTTCTTTTGAGTTCCAACGAAATCGAATTCTTTACAATAAAGGTAATACGTCAGCATTGTATTGGTCTTTTCTTGTCCGCAAATCGTTACGCATCATTATTCACTCACCGAGGAAACCAAGTACAAAATACATATTACACTAACTAAGATTTATAGTCATGAATGTCATGCGAGCTATTTTAGTAAAAGAATTTGGTATTAATTCACATTGAAATTATAATGAACTTTATTATTACATACGATTAATTTACTTTTCATAGGCGATGCCAGTGTTTGTAAAATAGTCAAAGATGTGCCTATACCTGAAATTCAATCACGAGAAGTAATTAAAAATTAAGAAATCATCATGCTGATGTCATAAACAAAACATTGATCTAGGTATTGATTCGTGTACATGCTGCTGGCGTTAATCCAGTCGATACTTACATACGTTCGGGTACATATAGTCGACGACCTAATTTACCGTACATACCAGGTCTTGATTCTGCTGGTGTTATTGAAAAAGTCGGTGCTGATGTTAATAAGTTTAAGGTACATATCGATATTGATTTATTAAAATAGAAAAACTAATTATGAATTAGGCTGGAGATCGTGTATTTACAGTGAATACAATAACTGGCACTTACGCTGAATATTGTGTAGCTCGTCCTGAATTCGTTTTTCCTTTACCACCAAATGTGTCATTCGAACAAGGTTCAGCCTTAGGTGTACCGTATTTTACTGCTTATCGAGCTCTTGTTATCAAGTAAGAAACAGATTGATTCTTGTTTTTCTCTTTGCGCAATTTTATTTAAATTAAAAAACATTCGAATTATTTGAATTTCGGTGCACTACGATCGTTTGTAACAGTTTTCTTAAGTTTCAAACCTGTGCGAATATCACCTAGAAGTGCAGAACGATCACCATCGCCGCCACCTAAAGCTGCGGGTGTTGGCGGCGGAGGAGGAGGTGGCGGTGCAGACATTGCTGGCGGCGGTGGTGGCGGGGGTGCTGGAGCAGTTGTTGCTGGCGGAGGAGGGACAGCCGTTGCCATAGGATTTGAGCTTGTTGTTAGTGGAGTGATTGCTGCCGATGGTGTGTAACTTAAATTAATAATAGCTGTATCACCTGGTCGCAATGTTTGCATGCTTTTCTTTCGTTCTAATGTGGCACTTCGAGCTAATGAAGCTCGTTTTTTTCTCGATGTTGTTGCCCATTGTTCAAGTAGAGTTTTAACTTCGGGAGAGAAATCACCTGGCATGGGTGTATACGTTTGTAGTTCTTTTAATTTCGGTGTTGGACTTGAAAAATAGGGTAATTGTCGAATTTCTGCTAGAGTTAATACCGGTTGTGTAACATCGAGTACACGTGTTAACATTTGTCGGACATCGGGATCTCGTCCACAATCATGCCAATGTTTCGGTGTTAGGCCACGTATTTGTTCGCCGAGTTCATAGCCTGATAACATTTCGAAAATAATACCAGCGAAACAGAAGACTTCAGATGCTTGTCCTTTTGTCATGCCTTCGGGTAGAATCAATGATGATGTGGCACGTCGAATCAACGGATGAATACGTGAACGTTGTTCTAATAGTTGATATTCATAGCCACCGATTTGAACCGATGAACCTGTTGCAATTATATTTCCACTATGTAAATCGACGATAGGCGGCATAGATTTCGATTGTAGGAAAAGAAGACCTTCGAGTAATTGTCGAGAATATGTTCGAACACGATCGAGTGAAAGACCTGAGCTTCGATACGAATATTTTCCCTAACAAAACAAAAATTCGATTTGAAAATAAAAAATTAAATTTACATGAAAATGTGCTGTCGGCTGAACACCATGTAATAAATCTTTCAATGAACCTAAACGTTGATAATTCTTAACGACAACAACTGTTTTTTGTGTATATAACAGAGCCAATCGAACAATTGGCTCGACATATGGATGATGCAAACGACTAAAAAGACTATTTAACGTTCGAATATAAGTAATTGTAGTTTCTTCATCAATTAAATGAGTTAAACGCTCAGATTTCGGTTGTATAGTCAAAATTTGTGATGCAATATCGGATGAAGTTGTACCAGTATTTTTTATTGGTGTAACAAGAAACCAGCTTTTTTCTGGGTCAGAGCCAATCTGTGATAATTGAGAATGAAACATTAATCCGCCAGCAGTTCGTATATAAAAATGACATGTTAGCAATGATGATTGTTCTTGTGCTTGAGCACGTTCGATATGTGGTTGAGTAAATCGTTGTAATAACGGTGGATCATCATTGATTACTGTGTCTGGTAAACGATTGTATATGCTTCGTCGTCTCCAATACCAACAACCAATACTTAGAATAGCTATAAGAAGTAATAGAGCAAGAACAGCTCCTAAAGCGATGAGTACTGCTTCCAAATCATCCATGTTGTAATGATTTTGTTTTTGGTATATTACAAATGACGAGTGCGAAACAAAGAGAAAAAATTGAAAGATAACAATTTAAAAGATCTTCTTTTTATCTTTTGTTTGTCATAGAGGACATGCGAAACCGAATGAAACAGTTTTGATTCATGGAGCTAGTGGTGGAGTAAGTTGATATAAACAATAACAACAGAGATAAAAGAAAAAAAATAAGACATACGTACTTTAGGTTGGTATTGCAGCTGTACAATTAGCAAAATCATTTGGTTTACGTGTTATTGGTACAGCATCAACTGAACAAGGTCTACAAGCTATCCGTGATCAAGGTGCAGATTTGGTTTTCAATCATAAACAAGAAGGATATTTAAAAGAAATTGCTGTAAGATGATAACAATCGATTTTAATGTCTCATATTTATTTATTTATTCAAATAGAATGTCACAGCAAGTAATGAAGGTATTGATTTAATACTTGAAATGTTAGCAAATGTCAATTTGAATGCTGATTTACAATTATTAAAATCAAGTGTTGGACGTGTTATTGTTATTGGTAATCGTGGAACGATTGATATCAATCCAAGACTATTGATGGCCAAAGAAACGAGTATTGCAGGTGTGACTTTATTCAGCTCAAGCGAAGTGAGATGAATTCAAAATAATGACATAGAAGAGAAAAAAAACGAACAACGATATTTTGTTTATTCAGGATGAATTTCAAATGATCAATGCTCATTTACAGCATGGACTTCAACATGAATATTTAAAACCTTTACTTGGTAAAGTCTATGCATTGGAAGACGCAGCACAAGCTCAAATCGATGTCATTTCGAATAGTGGAACATGCGGACGCTTGACGTTAAAAATATAGACAGATATTTTAATTATTTTGTTTTTNCGAAGTAGATGAAATAAATAAAAAGAAAGATTTTTCAAAAAAAAAAAATTTACGCTCCTGGGTGGGCTCGAACCACCAGCCTTCCGGTTAACAGCCGAACGCGCTAGCCGATTGCGCCACAAGAGCTACGATAGGTAGAACTTTTAAAATGAACTCAAATCTGTCACATTCAAAAATGAATTTTTTCTTTGTTAATTAGCTATATTCTAGGCGAAGAAAAAGAGTTGTCATTTCAACAAGCAACAAAAAATTTACGCTCCTGGGTGGGCTCGAACCACCAGCCTTCCGGTTAACAGCCGAACGCGCTAGCCGATTGCGCCACAAGAGCCATACCAATTCTAAAATTTTAACGAATATCCATCTTATTGTCTAACTTGTTAATTCAATTCGTAGTTCTCTTCTCTTTTCGTTTGCTTTTACATGTGCATCTGATATCTAATCGATAAAATATTTTTCTCCTTCGAGTAATTAGAGAATATTTATCTCTTGAGATTCTATCTATATGTAAATGTTGCGTGCGCTACTACTACGAGATTAAGAGTGATGCCCGGATGCTTATGGTAGGTTTCTGTTTACTTGAAGAGAAAACAGTATAGATATTTCGAAATATGCCAAATGATATTTGATATTGAAGTGTTTTTTATTTATCTAATGCCTTTATTAAAGGGAGAAATAGAACAGCATATGTGAACATGATAGTTGGTTCGATTTATTGTATTCATTTTTCCACATAGAATAAGAGAGAAGAAAAAACAAACTAGGCATAGACAATTGAAAAATACTAAAACGTTTCATTGAAAGATTAATGCAAATCTATCATCAATGTATAATTTGTCTATATTTAATTTATATTTTTTTCAGATTACTTACTAACAAACGAAATTGGAACCAGTTTTTATTTATTTCTATGCTGATAGTATCTATTATAGAAATATTCTTTGACTGTTTTTATTGTATTATTTTCGACAGAAGTGTGCATCAGGTGCCTGACATATTCTAATAAATAAGAAAAAAAAATCTAATTTTAAACGACAAAATATATTATTTACTTTTTCTTTATTTACATTTAATTTGCCTGCAGCCTTTATTTCCCGTTCCTGGGCAGACAAAAGGAAAAAGACATCTCTTAATCCTATTTTCGTCACACTTTCGTTGATTTATAAAAAGAAAATACTAATACATTCGAATTCAACAATCTCTTTCCGAGATGAAAAAATATTCCAATCCAAGTAAATACGTGATTATAGCCAAGCTAAATCTTTTTTGTTCAATTATGGAAAAACTCGTGAAAACAATGAAGATATCAAAATCAATATTGTCACTAGTTTTTTCCTTATAAATACGAAGACGAGAAAAAGCTAAAAAGCATTTATTTGTTTTTCTTTCCTTGTCTTTGTTTCTCTCTNTCTTTCTCTCGCATTCTACCATGTCTTAGTGGAATATATTAAGAGAAGAAACAAATCGAAGTTGTTTTATAACATCAAGATGAGTCGTTTGCATTTCCGTCAGTTTCTATCTTTGGATTACATGTCTTTATCTGAAAACGACAACGTTTTCAGTTGATGTTGTTCGTTAAATTTTATTAAGCAACATTTCAACCGTGATTAATCAGAGCAAATAAGTCAACAGTACTTGATTTTATCAAGATCGATCAACAAGGATTAGTATCTGGTCGATGAAATTTAGTTAAAAACATATTTGGCATTTTTTTNCCTATTTTTCTTTAGCGAGACAGAGAGAGAGAGAGAAACATGCACTACTAGGCGAGTTTTGCTAAAAACTAAATTATTACATTTCAGACTCGGTAAAGCTCTATTGACATAAACGACAGCATGAGGACTCATAAAATGTATGTTGTAGAGCCGTTCTATTGACATGTGAAACAGTTTGTGTTTATTTGTCTTCGAAAATACTGCCAAATTTTGTCGCTATATCGATTAGCTCTGGGCAAAAA